>ERZ650304.1-NODE-1-length-292963-cov-149.432132_pt1 | contig 292963 bp, 347 predicted proteins | sample MGYA00376240_ERZ650304 | MGnify/ENA primary metagenome ERZ650304 (study PRJEB26733, sample SAMN07839271) | wastewater metagenome | biome: small river; feature: stream; material: water | place: USA: North Carolina | collected 2016-03-01 ...
AAATGAAATTTTTTCTTGGGTAATTTTTTTCTTCGTGGCCAGGTGGACCAAGCCTAAACACACCACTGTTCAAATTAGAAACTTTTGATACTTTTCCAATCGTTTCCAATGTTCGGTAAGCATTTTCTAATTCTCCAACCATCTTCTCATGAAGTTTTTCATTGACCCAACTATTTGTGACATTGATCTTGAGATTTTTCTTCTCAGCATACAATTCCATCAAGTCAGAAATTTTCATTGCGAATAATTCTGGAACATAAATGTAGCCAGGTGGCAAACAATACATTGCCGCAGAGATGAGTCTCACAGCCTGTTCTGCGGTCATTAGAAACCTAGTCATGTCTGTGTGCGTAAGATTGATTGTCGAGCCTTCTGGGAGGCTTCTAAGGCGAGGAATGATGCTCATAGGAGAGTTGAGTACATTACCATAGCGAACTACATTGTAACCAGACTTCAGAACAACTTTTTCAGCAAGAGATTTGGTGTAACCATAAGTTCCAATTGGTTCACAAGCTTTGTCTGTGCTTACGAAAACAAGCTTTGTTCTTTTGTTTTCTGGTAAGCTGGCATTCAACTCATCAACAGCATTGATAATGTTGCGTGTACCCATGACATTGACGTTTACAGCTTGATCAACATTGCTCTCACAAAGATGAATGTGTTTCATTGCGGAAGCTATGATAACTTTTTCGGGTCTGTAAATGAAAATGAGTTCTCTTACTTGTGCAGCGTTTGTTACATCAGCACTTTTGAATAAAAGATTCTTGTGGGGATAAGCCTCTTCTAACTGAAGCATTGCATCAATAATTCGAGTTTCACTTCGAGAGACAGAAACAACTTGTTCTTCAGGTGGCATGACACCAGTGAAGAATGAAAGAAGAATTTCTTTGCCTAGAAATCCTGAACCTCCAAATACCATCAATTTAGTTTTTATCATAGCTTGATTCCCTGTTCTGTAATCCACTGCTTTAGTCTACGAAGTTGAATCTCAATTGAGTCAACATCAATCACATCATTTGTAATTGATTTATCAACAGTGTTCGGAGTTGCAAATTCTTCAAGCTCAATATCAAATTGGAAGATTTCCTTGATCAACCTAATCAATTCATACTTTGAAACAACTTTAGGATTGCCCAAAGAAATGATTCCAGTAAACGATGAATGATAGTCAAGAATCATATCTTCACACAATTCTGCAAATTCAAGAGTTGTGTTGCCATTCCAAAAGTGATTTGTGTAGCCCTTGATTTTGTTGCCACGATTACTTCGAACAAAATCGAATAATCCTCCACCACCAACCTTGGATTCAACGTTTGGACCAATCAAACTGCCACGAAGAACAATGACACGTCTATAAATGTCTGGGTTAGTTGCTACACCATAGTCAAACAAACGTTTGCTATCTCTGTATGCATCAGATGATACACCAAAGTCATATTTTTCTAGGTCGTTTGCAGTTTCTTCTATGAATTCCGAATTCTTACTGATATTGACTTTGCCTGGCACTTTAGGAATACCGCTGAAAACACAATCGGTGCTTGGTTGAATCAGATAGGCATCAGAATTTACTGCTAAGCGATATGGAAATTGGTAATTGATGTCAAAAAATTCTCGATGAGTATTCTTGCCTGACTGTGGGATTGCACCAATGCAATTAATGATGACACCTGGTTTGAATTCATCCAGGATGTATTTCATTGCATCAAAATTTTTGGGGTCTTTGACATCAAAGTAGTATTCGTTCTCTCCTATTGGAATACGAGAGGTTGTACGAACATCTAAATCTTTGTTGTTGAGAAAATATCTAGAAACGACACTGCCCAACATTCCTGTTGAGCCTAAAATTAGGACTTTGTTGTTCATCGTGTGAAAGGGACTCCTTGAGCACACTGACCTTTGATGCCAAGTTCAGGCAAGTAATAGACTTTCTCTGCGGCTGATAGGTCAGCGAAGATACGCTCCACATTGATCATGTGTGTCTCAATGAAATCATAGTTGATTACTTCGCAGATGTCTAGAAGATTCTGTGCTCTAATTCCAAGTAAGCCCGTGAACATTTGCCCATCAGGATTCAAAGAACAAATTAAATCATATGCTACTGGCCAAACATCCGAATCAGAAACAATATTCAGAAATCTTCTTGAAGTGAAAACGTAACGCCCAGTGATTTTGACCAAAAACTCTTTTTCTTTAATCTTGCCACGTTCAAAAAATGTTTTGAGGCCCTCACGAACAGAAATGAATTCATTCACTCCCTTATTTCTAAAATTTGGGTTGTTCGTTTTGGTGTAAACAATGTTTTCGGCTGGCACAAACTCTTCAAACAAAGAAGGTATCTGATTACCAGTTGATTCAATGACTAACACTTCACAAGGGTCAGCTTCACTACTGTAATAATCAGCTAATTGAACAAGCGAAGCCATCGCTGTTCTATATTCTTGTTCACGTTCTTTTTCCTTAAAAGGAATCAATGCTGCCGTCACTAAAATTTTCATTTTTCTCTCACTTCAAATGTTCAATTACATGATTGTTCGTACCAGAGACTTGATCAGCTTCAAGACCAATCTCTTTCACAAAGAATAGGTTTAGTTTGTCTTCTTCTTCTTGAATCAAATCATTTAGAAGAAGACAAGATGTAAATGCTTTATACATGCCATGCTCCAAATAAATGCCATGGTTGTCATGAACCTTGAAATTGCGAAGATGAGAATCATATAGTTCTCTTGTGATTCCAAAATACACAGTTGGAATTGAGTTGTGCTCGTAAAAAAGTTCTTCCTTGATATGCACAACCAAATCAATTTTGTCAGCACCAAATTGTTCTTCAAATTCGGCATATTTTTCTTCTATCTCAGTTAGAAAATATCTGCCAGCTACCTTGTGAAAGAATTTCTCATCACGAAGTTTTTCTGAATGGTCAAGACCATAATTGATGGCTAAGATTTCACCATGACCTTTACCAAAGCTTCTATCATAGTTGTTACCATCAAATGAAAGAGTTTCGAGGCGGCCAGGATGGGCTTCTTTTAGTTCATCTAGGAATGAAAGGTCTGCATTTGAGTTTTCAACAAAGATGATTTCAAATTTACTATGCTCAAGCCATTTTGTAATAGCTTGCTTGATATCATTTTGTCTATCAACAGGATTAGAACGAGCAAGAAACCAACAGTCATTGACATTGATGGTTCCAGGAAGTAATAGTTTGTTGTTTTTGTAAGTCATCGTTTGTTTAGAAGATACCAATCAACGGTTTTCTTCAATCCTTCTTCTAGTTCTATCGTTTTTGGTACGACTCCATTTTTGCCCATCAACTTTATCCAACGAGATAAATCAGAATGCTTTTGAAAGACACCATCATATGACGGATCGTATCTTGTCTCTTTAAATTTGAAGTTCATTTCAAATTTATGTCGCACAGTAAATTGTTGATGAATGATGTTTGCAACTTCTGCAATTGTGTATGAAGAATTCGTACCAATGTTTAGAACAGTTGGGATATTCTTTCTATCTGGTGTTTGAAGAAGAAGCATTACGAAAGCAAGAGTTTGTTTAGCAATGTCTTCTGAGTAGACAAACTGTCTTAGGGCTTGTCCTGAGCCTGGTAGAATCAATGTAGGGCCTGGCTCTCCTAAACCAGTATTGGAAGCATTATACATCTTTCCAATGATTCCAGGAATAACATGAGATGTTGCTGGATTGAAGTTGTCGTTGATGCCATAAATGTTTGGTGGCACCAAACAATAATGCTTGTTTTGAGGAAGACCTTCATTAAATAGTCGCGCTAGAATTTCATGTTGTCTTTTACCAAAGGCATAACCATAATTTGATTGATGAGGCTCACCAAGATGCAAGTCATCTTCATTCAATGGATCACCACCAAGACCAACTGGATAGATGCAGGTGCTAAGAAATCCTACAGTAAGTTTCACATTGTTCAATGAACACGCATCAAAAATGTTGTAACTCATTGCAGTGTTTGCTTTGTAGTAATCAAGATTGTTGTTTTGGTTATGGAAAAGTCCACCAACCTTTGCGGCTAGATGGATAACAACATCTGGTTTGATTTCTTGAAAGACAGAATTCACCTGTTCGAAATCAAGGACATTCATTTGTTCTTTCGTTGGAAAGAAGAAACGAAATCCTGTTCCTAGCGAGTCTCGTTCAATAACTCTTTGTATTGCGCTTCCAACAAGACCATGGCCACCAGTAACCAAAATTTTAGCTTCTTTAATTTCATATGTCATTGCTCTGTAATCACACCCATTTTGATGAATGCTTCCTTAATGTTTACTAAGTTTATCTGATTCGGACTGTTTGTTGCAATGAATCTTATCTTTGCAATTTTAGCAGCAGCAATTCCAGAAGATGTTCCTTCAATCGTCAAGATATCTTCTTCGTTAGCAGAAAGCATATTCATTGTCTTACGATACAATTCAATACTTGGTTTGGGCCACAAAATAAAACTTTCTGTCTTTTCAAATTTGTCAGGCGCTACAATCACTTCAAAGAATGGCTCATAACCTACAGCCACAAGATAATTCATCAAAATAGACTGAGGAAGATTTGTGCAGATAGCAAGCTTGAAGCCTGAATCGGTAAGCCATCTGAATAATTCAAGACTTTCGTTTCTGGTTTTGATGAGGTTGCTATGTTGAATCAGATATTCTGTTTGAACATATAATCTATTTGCAAGAATAGCTTTTTGGTCAGAAGTGAAACGAGAGAAGCCCGTTGCATTATGAAGGAAATCATAAACATCTGAATAAGACATTGTTCCGAATTCACTTGCCATTAGAGCATCAGACTTCAGAATGTATTTTCCGTTTGTTGATTTGGCCAGAACAATTTTGAGACTATCCAAATATAACTCTGTTGCTGGAAACAACACGTTCTCTACATCAAACAAGATATATTTTGGAATAGACATCATAGTGCGTTTACATCAATGAACTTGATTGTTACTGGAACGTGAGCACCTGGAGCATTTCGCACTTGGTCTTTTACATTTTCAGAATCAATGATTTCTTTGTTTAGCCATTGAGTCAAAAGATTTTGGGCCGTGAATGTTGACTCTGCTCTATTATCAAACATTGTTTGAACTTTGTTGATTGGGAGCGAACATGTCTTTGCTTTAGGATAACAAAGGTTTTGAGAAGGATAGGTTACAGCACCTTGAGCAGCAGCGGCATTCAAAAGCATTTCAAAGGCATTTGGATTTGTAACTTGTTGTGGCTGTATACGAGCAAAGAGATTTCTAATTGGTTGTGTATGGTAGATGTTTCCGTCAAGGGATGCAACATAACCCCAATCCATTTCTTGACCATTCCAAGACCAGGCAAGAGCTTCTGGTGCTACTTCTTTTAGTTCTGGTATTGCTTGATTTCGGTCAACTGGATAGCAATAGTTTTTGGTAGGATCAAGACGAAGAGAGATAGTGAAATATTTGGATGGCTCTCTAAGATGTAGCTGGAAGATTGGGTCTGTCACAGAGAAATCATCGAAGAAGATTTGATCATCGACAACAAACATGGTTTGTGGATGATAACCGAACGCCATACTTGTCATGAGATAGAAATTTGTTTCGAAGATGAAATTGACTTTGGGTGCTCCTGCTTTTTCTCTCTCTTGGTATTGGTAACGAAGTTCATCGTATCCAGCAATGAATTGAGCACTGGAAGCTTTGTAAACAACTGAGATAGAAGAGTTCTTAGCTTCTTGGAAGTGTTCTAGGAGCGAATCAAGACATAGCTTGAGTTGCATTGGTCTATCAAAACTCCAGACAATAACATTTAATCCTTTTTCAGTGTTCATATTCGGTCCTATTTTAGGGGTGATTTAGCAAGAATCTCTTGAAGTTCGTCTTGTCTATCTGCGTACATGGCTGCAACCTTGTTTTCGAAGACAAATACTACTCTCCCAAAGACTAGTGCTCCTCCCAATTCTTCCACGGTCACTGTCAAATTATATTTGTTTCCTACTGTTTGTACGGCTTCCAAAAAAGAAAGAGAATCAATTCCAAGAGACATAAGCATGGTTTCTACACGCAATTCTGGAATAGGTCTTCCTAAAATATCTTCAAATACCGCCTGGAAGTCATGATAAAGCGTTGGTTGTATTTCTAGTTTGGGTGTTTTCTTTTTGGACATGACAGAAAGTGTAGCACAAAAACTTTTCTTCCAGAAACTTTTCTTTCACTCACTATACTCTGAGCTCATACTGACTCAGTATAGATTCAGATCTATCTAAGATCGTTAACAGTTAACGTTAACAGTACATTAACATTACATTAACTTAAACAGTTAACTAGACTTAACTTAAACACTATTAAATAACCACTATTGTTAACAGTTAATGTTAACCCACTCAAAAATACAAACAGGAACAATGTTGATTAGAAGATTCGCTATCGCTCATCTTCCTTTGCTTGCGCAAAGCGGCGTTATCCTCAGCGAGCTTCGGATAACTTGTAATCAACATAAATTCTTCAAAGTGAGATGATCTAACACGATACTGATATGTAACTGTGTTGATCTGACATTCAGAATTGAACTTCGTTCTTCTATGTCCGAGATAACACCAACACATATCAAGGCTAAAATCAGATGGATAATTTGAAATGAATCCAAACAAGAAAAACAAGAAAGGCAATAACCAACCAATCGACCCCGCGATCGAGATGACACAAAGAAATGTAGTCAGGCATCGAAAGGAAACAGATTACCTTGGGAATTATTGCAAGAACACATTTAGAAAGCACAAGACATGGCGACAAGGATTATCCCAAGAAGAAGACTCAGAACATCAAGACGGCTTACTCATTCAAAATCCCAAAGAGGTACTCAAAACATTCAATAGCATTCAAACATACGACGTCATAGGCTGTCTCACATTAGCAAAACCATATAATCCAAAAGCCTATCTTGTCATCGGAAAGAACAAAGAAGAACAAACACTCAAAGTCATCCCTTGGCAACGTAACTGGCTCGAACTTACAAACATTAGTATCAAACTAAAACAACTCATCCACGAAGACAAAACAGCATGCCGTGGAATCCTAAAAGAAGATGAAATAAAGATTGAAGACATTAGTATGTCTTTGTCTTTAGGTGCTTATATCAAGTTGTATTCGCAAGATAAGACAACTGATTTGTTCACAACAACATCTGGCGAAACAAAAAAAGTTCGGATTGTAACTTTTGTTAGACAAGAGCCGCAAGGTTCTTTGATAACTGCTTAGACTGGAACTATAGAAAGTGAGGTGCTCGATGAGCGCCCAACCTAAATTCCAACTGAAAGTATTATCAACAGGTAAGTCTCATATCTCCTACTCTGAGTTAGCAGATTGGGTTTCATGTCAATACAAACACAAGCTCAAACATGTGGATAAGCTTGGCTTCGATAACGGAAGCATTCACACAATTTTTGGACAAGTAGTTCATGATGCTCTTGAAGAAAGAGTGAATCACAGAAAAGGTCTCCACGAAAGTGTTCAATCTCCTGACTTTTGGAGAGACAAGTTCTCTGATGACTACTTTGCGTTCTTGCTTAGCGAGAACTATTCTGCGGAACAAAAGATCATTCTCTTTGGATCAGACAAGGAAAAAGATAAGACAATTGAACTCTATGGTAAGTTCATCAAAACATTCGAGAACATTCTGCAAAATGTTATTGAGTGGCTTGATATCAACTTTCCTGAGTGGGAATTGATTGATGCAGAAGTTCAAATTTTCGAGCCTATTAGCGATGACCAAAAAGACATCTCTTTCAAAGGCTTCATTGACTTGATCATTCGTACACCAAAGTTCGTAACAAGAAAGGGTGTTCAAGTCAAAGTTCCAAACAAATATGTGTATTGGATTTTGGATTGGAAGACAACTGATTGGGGTTGGAGACGAGCCCAAAAGGAAAGCCATATCAAACAAATCCAATTGCTCTTCTACAAGCATTACTTCTGTTTGAAGAACAACATTGATATCAAAGAAGCAAATGTTGGATGGATCTTGGTTAAGCGCAGCCCCAAAAAAGGTGAATTGCCTTTCGAGTTGATTACATTCCCTTCGACAAAGAAAAAAATCGAAGAAGCAATCTTCATTGCAAGACAAATGATTTCTGCTCTAAACTTGAAATACTATTTCAAAAACTGGAATGAGTGCTTCTACTGCGTATATCGAGGCACAGACCATTGCAGAGTTGTCCAACCTGGAAAATCAAAATGAACATTGAAACTATTAGAGCGATTACGATACCAAAGTCAAAGTCAGATCATGTTTTACACATTGGAGAAGATAACGCCCTATTCTGGCTTGATTCATATCTCTATGGAAACTTTGCAAAGGTATTTTGGACATCACCTCAATTCTATCAGCGAGGCTATGATATTAGCCAATACACAAATGCAACAGTTACGAAGTACACAACACCAGCATATTTCTTTTTGGGCACCAATCTTAAACCAGATGGCACTTTGATGTCAGGACCAGATGAATCATATCGTTATGACATGTCTTTCCGTTATGGTTTTGACACAGCAAGAATCAAAGCTGTTGTGATTGACCATAAGCCATCAAGAAAAGAAGAAGTAAAGTTGTTTCTTGATTCAATGGAATCAATGCTCAAGTTGATTGACCCAAACATTGTTTATGTTCGCGCTGAGCTTGCTGATTTAGTAAGAGAGTACGCTACCAAGAAAGGTTTGTTTTCTGAATTCAATTTCGAAACTGCAATGGTTAGAACTCTGAATGCTACAGGAAACTATAGTTGTGCGTTTGAAGTTTTCACAAAGGCGGAAAAATGAAATCCGAAGTCGATAAGAAGCCAGTTCACTACTCAGTTCTTCCAGAAGTTCGAAAGAAGAAACTCATTCTTGCATTGTCTGACATCCCACTTGCTGCAACAGGTGTGGCTGTTCAATTCAATCAACTCATCACTCAAATGATCAACACGGGTGAATATGCTTTCTATGTTGTTGGTGGTGCTGTTCAACATCCAGACATGGAAATCAAAAAGCTAAACGATGATTTCATTCTTGAACCATGTATTGGTCAAGGCAACAAAGAAGTTGTAAGACGTTTGCTTGCTGAGCTACAACCTGATGCTCTCTTCATCTTCACAGATCCACATCAATACATGTATTTGTGGGAAATGAGTGATGAAGTTCATCAAGTATGCCCAATTCTCTATTGGCATGTATGGGACAATGACCCATACCCAGATTGCAACACAATTTGGTATCAGAGCACAGATTTCATTGGAACAATTTCGTTGCTCACACACAACCTAGTTGCTTCCAAGTTTCCAGAACGTACCAAGTATATTCCTCATACCTTTTCGAAGTATCTCTACTTCCCGCTTCCAGATTATTCACGTCAACGTGCAGCCGAATTTTTCTATCGTGACAAGGCTGAATGGTTCAAGATTCTTTGGGTCAATCGTAATGGTCATCGTAAGCAATGTCTTGAACTTCTTGAATCTTTCAAAATGTTTTTGGCAGACCTACAAGAAAAAGAAGGCCATCAAAAAGCAGTTTTGCTTCTAAGAACAGAACCAAAGGATCCAGAAGGTCCAGACTTGCTTGTAAACATTGAACGTCTTGGTCTTCAAAAGAATATCATTGTGATTCAAGAGAAACTTGAATATTCATTGATGAATACTTTGTATAACTCTGCTGACTTGGTTGTAAACAATTCAAAGGCAGAAGGTTTCGGACTTTCATTGCTTACAGCAATGAATACAAAGACAATGATGGCTGGAGTAATGACTGGTGGTATGAAAGAACAACTTGTTCATCCAATTACTGGTGAAGAATTTGGTTTCCCAATTCCTGTTAGTCAAAGAAATTTGGTTGGTTCGCAAATCGTTCCATACATTTACGAAGATTATAGCTCAAGAGTAGACATTAAAGAAATAATGATGAAGGCATTCAAGACTTCTCCAGAAGAACGAAAGAGAATGACTGATGCTGCATATAATCATGCCCAAGATTGGTTTGGATTTGAGAAGGTAATGAATTTGTGGAAGACATCATTTGATGAGCAAATCAAACTTTTCAAGGAAGAGAGACTTGGAAAGAATCAGTGGTCTATTGATTTGATTTCAACTGCACCAGAAAAGGAAGCAATGATTGCACAAGCACAATTTGCATCTTTTGAGGCTCAACGTCAGGCAGCAACACAAAAACAAGCAGAAAACAAAAACGAAATGATTGAAGAAGCTTTGGCTAAACTCAAAGCACAACAAGCAGCACGCCAAGGAACAAAGAAATGACAACTAAGATTCTATTAATGGCACCCGTACTAACTCAAAGCGGGTATGGAGAACATTCAAGACAAGTCGTTCGTTACCTTTTTGATTTGATTGACAGAGGTGCAAACATTGCATTGGATATCTGGCCAATTGGCTGTGGTCCAACACAAAACTATGTCAACACCTCTAATCCTCTCATCAAAAGAATCTATGAGAATTGTAAGAGAAGAGAGTTTGAATATGATGTCTCGATTCAAATTCAAATGCCAACTCCTAAAGAATGGAATCCTGCATTAGCCAAAAAGAATATTGGTATCACTGCTGGTATTGAAACAGACCTTTGCAATCCAACTTGGCTTGATACCATCAATCGTATGAGTCATGTCATTGTACCATCCGAGTACAGCAAAGCAACCTTCACGAAGTCCTCAGAACGCTTCATGAAAGAAATCACAACTCCAATTTCTGTTGTTCATGAGTTTGTAAATGAGGAATACTTCAAAAAGGATGTTCTTATTGATCCTCTTGCAGCGCTTCCAACAAACTTCAATTTTCTTGTGTTTGGACAGATTACTGGAAACGACAAAGACAAAGATAGAAAGAATCTATTCACTACCATTCAAGCAATCTATGCAGCGTTTAGAAATGAAGGCAGTATTGGAGTAGTAGTCAAGGCAAATCTTGGAAGAGAAACAGAGCTTGACAAGCATTATGTCAAAGAAGTTCTAGGACAAGTCAAAGAGTCTGTTTGTGACTACACAAGAGGTCAAGGCAATCAGCCACAACTATATTGTTTGCATGGCATGATGAATCAACAAGAGCTTCGAGCAATCTATCAGTCAAAGAAGATTAAAGCATTGCTCACAACGACACGAGGAGAGGCTGTAGGGCTTCCTATCGTAGAGGCCGCTGCATGTGGTCTACCTGTGATTGCAACTGACAAGGGCGGGCACACAGAGTACCTAGCGGACAAGAAGTGGATTGGTCTTCCATCCACCCTAACTGCAATCCCACAAAGTAAAGTTGACAACGAACTATTTGTACAAGATGCAAAATGGTTTGAGGTGAATCTTGAAGAGACATTGCATTCTCTTGTTCGTTTCCAAAAGAACAATGTGAAGCCAAGAGAATGGGCTAAAGAGCAAGCAGCATTCATTGAAGAGAAGTTTTCATTTGAAGCAATTAGAAAAGAGTTTGATCAAGTTCTCAAGCCTCTTTTGTTAGGATGATTTATGGTTTATTTTCTTTCGGTTCTCTGTATTGTCTTATTTGTAGCCATTCTGGTTTTGATTTTCTATGGCTATAGACTTGCAAAAATCATCTTCTTTTACGAGGATGAGTTAACAGAGATAGTGAATAGATTGTTGATGGCTAACGAACGTCTTGATGATGTTTTGAAGATTAGAGTTTTGGCTGAGCACTATACAGGTGGTAGGTTCATGACTGAAGCCGCAAATGAATTACGTTACTGTCAATTCCTTGTTCTTAGCATGGTTGAGAGTTCGAAGATGCTTGTAAACAAAAATTATTCAAAAAAATCTCCTCCAATTGAAGAAATTGGAAGATTACATGATAGACTTAAAATTAATGGCGAATACGATCCAGAAAACGATGATGGTATTCACATGATGTCTAACGAAGAAGCAAGTTCAAATAGAGCTTTGCTCACAAGGAAGTCCCAATGATGAAAATTCGTAAACCAATTAAGAGAAGAATCAAAAGAAAGAAGCCTGGAACTGGTTCTTCTAATGTGTACTTCACCGAAGATACACAAAACGCCATCATTGAGTGGCAAACTCATTTAATTCCTCTTGACCAAGAAAAAATCTTTACTGATATTGAAAAGCTCAAAAAGAAAGAACTTCGAGAAATCATCTATCACGAGAGAATTCATCCTGCATTTGATGCTCTAGTCGACAACCTTATCAATGTCTATGATTACAAGGCAAACCTTGAAAGTAAAGAAGACCTCAAGAAAGAGTGTCTTTCTTTCTTATTTCAAACCATTGGCAAGTATGACTATACCAAATCGTTTCGTGCTTTCTCTTACTTCAATGTAATTGCCAAGAACTGGCTCACAATTCGCTGTAAAAATGCGGCCAAAAACAATTCTCGAATGGTAAGCATTGACAATCCTGATGCTTGGGCTGACAGCGATTACGAGCTAATCCTAGATACAAAGACAGCAGATGCTTTCGATGACTTCTTCAATCCAAGAGTTACTAAGGAACAGCTAAAGAGCACAATACTTTCAGTACGCGGAATGCTTCGTAGTGATAACCATAAAAAAGTTTTGGATGCTGTGTTAGAAATTTTAGACCAAAAAGATGATCTTGACTTCTTAAACAAGAGAGCAATCTCCTGTTATCTAAGAGAACTAACATCACTTTCTCAAAAAGAAATCTCTACGGCTCTTAGTGCAATCAAGAAGAAATACAAAACATACAAGAACATCAAGGAAAGCACTGTCTAATGGTTGAAGAAGAAACAAATGAAGAAGCATTTTCACTGAAAGAAGTTGGAAACGTATTTGAACAATACACAGCCAAGATTCAAGAGTCTGTGAGCAACTTCAATTCTCTTCTTGATTCTATTTCTTCAACAGAAGACCGCAAGAAGATTCTTTGGAAGGAAATTTACTACAATGCAATCATTGATAGACGTAATGCTTTCATGATGTATGCAGAACTAACATCCCAAATTCAAAGAGATCCTACTCAACACGCCGTTCTTGGAACCCATGTTTCAAAGTATTTGGAAAGAATGTCAAAGGCAAATGATCAATTGATTAAGCTTGCAGAAATTGTTGATTCAAAAATTGAGTTGATCAATGGTCAAACAACATCAAACGACAACATTTTGGACGTTATTCAAAACGAAGAGAATGCCAAGAAGAAGAAAAGGTAACAAATGCCAAGAATAGACGTTCTGCGTAGAAGCTCTACGCATAATCCTGTCCATGTTGCTCAAGTAGAAGCAACAAAACAAGGACAACTACCAACCCTTCAAAAGGCAGTGGTAGTTGAAGTTTTTTCTGACATTGATGTTAGAGAAGACTTTCTTCTTTACGTAAAGAATAGAGTTACAAATCCATACGTGGCTGGTATTGCTCCAGTCAATTCTGTTGTTGCCAAAATCATTTCTAACTCTGCTGGTAATGCACAAACAAATTTTGTAATTCTCTTTCCTCTCTTTTCTTCTCATCTTCAACTTCCCATTTCTACTGGTGAAGTTGTGAATGCTATTTTTACTGATGGTGGTACATCTGGTAATTCTGGCATTGGATTCTGGATTGACATTGCTCGTGCTGGTAAAATGGCTGATGATGTGAATTTCACTCATTATGACCGCATTTACGATCCAACAAACGACATTGAAAACTATGATACACAAGACATCAGTGATATTGGAGGAACAATCAGATTTGGTAATCTTGTTTTCAACAATGGTCCCGAACATTCTGGTGTCTATACATTAAGTCAACCAGATCCAGCAAAAAATCCATACAACATTCTTGTTGCTTCTGCTTTTACTAACAAGTTCTCTTCTATTGAAGTTGTTCCACGCTGGAATAAAAGACCAAACGAGTTTGTACTTCAAGGCAAGAACAATTCTTTGATTCTACTTGGAGAAGATAGGCATGGTTCATTGCGTGGAGCATTTGAGCCTGATGCAAATAACAAGTTTGACAATAGAGGTGGCTCTGCAATCATTGATATGGTTGTTGGTCGTGGACGTCTACCAAAGACAGCAGCAAATATTGCTTTGAATGAACGACAAGGTTTTGAAACAGACAAGGTTTCTTTCAAATACGGTAAACAACAGAATCCAAACGAAGGAGATCCTGATTACAATGCTGATGCAGCAAGAATTTTGATTGCACAGAATTCAAAACTTGATGAGTTGTTTGACCTAACAACAATTACAACACCAACCAATGTATATCCAATCGTTCAACCAGAAATTTTGGCTGGCCGAAAGCTAGATGTTGACAACATGGATGGACAAATTAATAGTCCATCAACAAACAACAGTTATGCTGTTGTGAAAGCTGACCAAGTTCGTATCATCGCAAGACAAAGCTCTGAACAGGGTGCAGCCGCTAATGGTTCAATTCTTCTTATTCATGAAGGAAATCGTGATGAGAAGGATGAGTTGACAGCAGGAAATGGCGTTTCTCAAACTCAAGATGCTGGTTTGGCCATGGTCATGATCAACGAAGAGGGTGTCCATGTGAATGGAAAGTTTGTTCATCTTGGTCCAGCACGAGATCATGCACAGCCAGCAGTTCTTTGGAGCAATTATGTTGAAATCGTCAATGAACTTCAAGGACAAATCAAAGAGACACACAAGTTGTATGGTGAGCAGGTAATGGCTCTACAATCGTCTGTACTCATGTTGTGCACTACCTTAGCACAGGTCTTCTTATCCTCGAATGTATGCCCTCCAGGAGGCCCTAACGCAGCGATTGCTGCCGCAGCAGGTATTCTTCAAGCAACTGGCCAACAAATTGCTCAAGCAAATGCAGTTGGCAGTGTTGCTCAAGGAAGTTTGGGGCTATTGCAAAAGCAAGCGGATGTTCTTCAAAAAGCGGCTGCTGATAAACAGTCCAAGATTGTGTTTGTATCCTAATGACAGACTTTACTTCGGTTGAATTGAAAAAAATCTCCCTTCAAGCCTTGGGAACAAATTTGTATTTAAGCAAGAAGGATGAATACATTGCAAAGGCAGAAACTATCATCAACGATAGAATTCAAGAAATCATTGCAAGTAAAGGTGCAGATGTTGTTTCGGGATTAGAGAGTGCTGGCAATGGAGCTAGCGACTTGATTTCGTCTGCAAACAATATTGTTCCAACCTCTGCTATTCCAGGTGCATCTGGTGTTTTAGGAACAGGACAAAACGCAGTAAGTCAGTTGACAAATGCTGGTGGTGGTATTCCAGGTGCAGGAAGCATTCCTGGTTTGCCTTCAGTGCCAGGAATTCCAGGCGCCCCAAGTATTCCAAGTATTCCAGCAGTACCTTCAATTTCATCAGCGGTTCCTGGAGGTATTTCTCTTGATCCAGTTGATTACATTCCAGATGTTGGTGGTGTTCCATTCAAAGCATTTATCAAACCATTGATTGATAAGGCTTTGAGTAAGGCTTTCAAGAAGTTTAATCCTGCAAGTTTCCTTCAAGAAGTACAAGGTAAGCTTGGTGAGTTGCAACAAAAAACCATTGGAGGTTTGCAAGGATTACAAGAGCAGGCTACAAGCAAGCTAGAAGAAGTTTCGACACAAGCATCTGATAAGTTGATGAGTACAGTAAAAACTGCTGCTTCCGATCTTGGAGCCTTGGCTAAGAAATTGGTAAGTGATGGTGAGGTTGCAAAAAAGAAAACGGCTCTGTATATAGACCTATTCTTACAACGAAAGTATTCACCAGAGCAATTCAGAACAAGAATGCTTGACAATACAACTGCAAAAACATTCACAGATATTGACAATGCACAGTAAGTAAACTAGATGGCAACAATTAGTTTCGACAGCGTTGGAATCCTAGCAGATGTTCGACAAACAGTAGTTCCAACAGAAGAACAGATAAGTCCTATTCCATTTGGTATCAAAACTCCATTGGCTTATAGTCCTGGTTCTTTGTTCGAAATGACATACACAATCACAGAACAAATTTCTGACAACTTCAAAAATCTCATTCTAACAAACTTTGGAGATAGAGTTGGTATTGCTCAATATGGAGCAAACCTAACACCTCTTCTTGCTGATTTCACAGATGTGAATACTTTCAATGCAGAAGCAATGGCGAGAATTAAAACGGCAGTAGTCAAATGGATGCCTTACGTTCAATTGAAAGGGTATGAATCCTTTCCTGAGTTTCTCAATGGACGCTTTCAGAAAAGAATCAAGCTTTTAATTGCGTATCGTGTTCCTCAGATACCTATTCTTGCGAAGACAGACTCTTTACTAGAGTTAGAATTAAGGATGCTATAATACATGTCTAATGGTACAGGAGAAAGCAAAAAAAATGTAAGAGCCGCAGTGAGATCATATCTCAATCGCGACTTCGATTCATTTCGTGAAGCATTTTTTAGATATGCTCGTCTCTATTACGGAGACAAAGTTCAGGACTTCTCTGAAAATGGTTTTGGCGGCCTAATGATGGAACTTGCTGCTTGGATTGGTGACAACCAAGCATTCTATCTTGACCATCTATATCACGAAAAAGACCTTGAAACAGCTAGAGAAGTTGAATCAATCGAAAGAGAACTTCGTAAAGCTGGTGTACCAATTATTGGTGCAGCGCCAGCAGTAGTTGACCAAGATTTTGTCTTTGAAGTTCCAGCAGCCATTGTTGACAATCAAATTGTTCCTGATCCAACAGCATTACCAATTATTCGTTCTGTAGGTACAGTTGTATCAGCCGATAACGGAATCAACTTTGAGCTTACTGAAGACATTGACTTCACAGAAGTTGATGGCAACAACAATCTTAAAGCAAAGATTCAAATCTCTAAAAGAGATGCTCAAGGTAAGCCAACTTCTTTCTTGGTTTCAAGAAGTGGTTATTGCATTTCTGGTAAGCGTGTTACTGAAACCTTTCAGATGGGCAACTTCCAACCATTCTACAGATACACTCTTTCGAATCCAAATGTATCTGAAATCATTTCTATCGTAGATGATTTGGGCAACGAATATTTTGAGGTTGGAAGCTTATCAGAAGATACTGTGTTCCGTGCAATTCCAAACATTGCCTATGACAATGAGATTGTGAAAGAAGTTTTGATTCCTTATGTTGCGTTGTATCGTTTTACAAGAGATACCGTTTTGGGAACAAGACAATCTACTCTTACATTTGGCGGCGGAAATGGTTCAGATGCAGAAATTTCAACATTGATTGATCCAGGCACAATGGCAATCCCATTGTATGGCAAAACTGTTTTCAATAGAGTTTCTGTCAACCCAAACAGTCTTATCAATACCAAATCATTGGGCATTGCAACACCAAATTCAACATTTACAATCACATATCGATATGGTGGTGGTCTTCAACACAACGCTCCAAAAGAAACAATTCGTGCCATTCAATCCATCAATTTGGATTTCACAAACAACCCACAAAACACAGTCTCTCAGCGTGTTCGTTCATCAGTAGCTACAATTAATCGTGAAAAAGCTAGTGGCGCAGATGATGCTCCTACAGTAGATACCCTAAAGAGACTTGCTCCATTCTTCAAATTAAGTCAAAAAAGAGTTGTTGCTAGAGAAGACCTTATCTCAAGAGTTTATACACTACCTTCCAATTTCGGAAGAGTCTTCAGAGCAACTGTTCATCCAATTGAAAACAATCCATTGGCAACTGGCTTGTATGTTCTTACCAGAGATATCGAAGGCAAGCTAACTGTTGCTTCTGATTCTCTAAAGAAGAACATAAAGAATTATTTGAAGACTTTCAGATTGACAACAGATGCTATTGAAATCTTTGATGGCAGAATCATCAACCTTGGATTGCAGATTAAGATTTCGGTTCATCCAGATGAAAATAGAAACCTTGTTGTTCAACAAGTAGTAAACAAGCTAATCAAGTTCTTCAATTTGAGAAAATTTGAAATGGATCAGTTGATTTCAATCGACGACATTAGAAACATTGCCTATAACACACCAGGTGTATTGTCAATCGTAAACATTCAGTTCACAGTTCCAAAGAATACTGAGAATAGAACTTATAGCGATGTGAACTTTGATCCTCAAAGCGCAACCAAGAAAAACATGTTGTTCCCACCAAAGGGCGGCATCTTTGAGATTCGTTACCCAGTATATGACATTGTTGGCATTTCGGTTTAATATCATTGATACTTAGCCGTGTTATGTATCGAATTTTAAGACCAACCAAAGATGCTTATATCACCGATAAGGCAATAAGGAAAAGAAGATCATACAATTCAAACACTGGATTGGCTGGAACTCTTGATCTCTATTCTCTATTCGATGAATCCTACGTTTATGATGCATCTGGAAGTCTTCTAACTTCCTCTGTGCGTGAAAAATCACGTGTGCTCATTGAATTCGATTACGCAAAGATTCAAGAACTTGAAGATAGAGCTAAAATCGACCTCAATTCAAGCAACTATACGTGTTCCCTAAAACTCATTGATGTCTATGGTGGACAGTCTACTCCAAACAACTTTGTCCTTGAGCTTCTACCTCTTGCGCTAGCGTGGTCAGAAGGCCGCGGAAGCGATGTTGTTGCTTACCAGCATGTCGATGCCACCAACTGGATTACAGCGTCTCTAAGCGGCTCACAGGCGGTCACATGGAGTTTACCTGGTGCCTCTGCAACTGGTTCGTTGACTGACTTGAATGTTGATGTGTATGTATCTGGTAATTTGGGTTCTGGAAACCAATTTTTGGGCAAGACAGCTTTCTTTGCAACTGGCGCTGAGAATCTAGAGATTGATGTCACCAATCTAGTAAGTGCATCGCTTGGTGGTCTAATGCCAAACAATGGTTTTAGAATTGCTTACACAGAAGGTGAAGAAGAAGAGGACAAGACCTACTTCGTAAAGAGATTTGGAACAAGACATGCACAAAATGTTGATCTTAGACCAAGACTTGATGTGACAACAACCGCTGATATCATTCGTTGTGATAAGGCAAGAGCAGCATTTTCTCCATTGACCCAAAAATTCTTTTTGTTCAATGAGAGTTTGACTGGCTACTCCAACTTTTACAATGGTGGTCAAGAAATCACAGGCGCAAACTGCTTAGTGCTTTCAATCACTACATCCAAAGATGTAAAATATTTGACATCATCGTTCAGTGTTCCTCACAACATGACTATCTCATACTTGACAAAATCAATTGCTTACTTTTCAACAAGTTTCAATGTCAGTCAATTTACTATTGGAAGCCAATCTGTTCCAGGAACTTATTATGCAGATGTTTTGATGGATCCATATCAGAATGCAGACTTGCTCGCATATCTTTCTGGTAGTGTAACAGAGAAAGTAAAGTTTTCGGCTAACTGGTTGAATCCTATAAACGAACAAGTTCTTCACAAAGAGAAAATTTTCTTTGCGCCTTATGCTGGCATTCAAGACACCAACATTGACAGAAACTATGTCATGAACATTTACAACTTGAAGAGCTTGTATAGCAAACAAGCAAATGGCTATCAAAGATTCAGAGTTTACATTCAAGACTACAACACAGAAATGACTGCGTATCAAACGCCCTGCAAGCAAAGAAGCGAAATCGTTCCTGGAATGAAATACAGAGTCAAAAAGGCTTATCAGAACATTGAATACATTCCGTTTTGTGCTGCAACAGAATTGTCATATGATGAGAATGGAATGTTCTTTGATTTGTACATCACTGACTTTGATGTTGGGTCTGTATATCAAGTTGATTTCGTAATTCCATCTGGAAACGGTTCTTCTAATGATGTTTTTGTTGAAAATCAGGGTTGGCGATTTAAAGTAGTTGACTAATCTATTAGAACAACCATGGTTGACGTCTTAAGAAGCTCACAGAACAGTGCGAAGAACAATTCGCCTCGACTCTTCACTCCGCTTACAACAAGAGGGGTTGAATATTCGTTTGCTGGCGGCGCTTCAAATCAAACAACCGATGGAACTTTCACCGAAAATACTTCTGCGGGCGAGAAAGACAGCTTCACATATGAAGGCGACATCGATGGCATCAAATCAACACAACAACTAAAAGTTGATTGGTCAGATTTTGCACAACACACCTTCTTTCAGTCTGCGCAAGTCAAAGTCAATACAGCATTAGATTTGATCCTAAATGAATATCCATTTGATGGTACACAGAAGGCCACAGAACTTTTTCTTGACCAACTTACTGGATATGAACGTTGGGTTTTCAACAACTTTCCAAAGTACGAAGGTTATCTGAACATAAGCGGAACACAACCAAGTGACACTACTGGTGGTACCTTCGTTGTCATTCCAGATATTGCAGGCACAACATTTCCTGGTGTCTCTAGAGTAAGCAGAGGTAACTCTTTACTAAATCCAGGAACAAGTTCATTAATGCTTGAGTTTCAACTTCGTTTACCAGAACAAGGAAACTACAATCAGTACGTTTTGGACAAGCACATTGGAACAACATTAGGAGACTCTGAAGGTTGGGCTGTAACCATTCAATCTGGCTCTTCAACCACATATGCAACAATGTCCTTTCATGGTTTCCAAGAAGGAAAATATACGAGTGTCAATGCCGTTGTACCAAAGGGCCAATGGAATCATATTGCATTCATTTGGGATAGAGGTTCGGTTTCTGGAAGTTTGAAGTCTGTTGTAAATCTTGAAACTACACAAACATCAAGCAACTTCATGGTTCTAAATGAAATGCTTCCAAATACACAAAGCTTGTATATTGGAACAGGTAGTGCCATTTCAACTTACTTCGTTCCAGAGCAAACATTTAGTGGTTCTATTGATGAACTTAGAATTTGGCACAAGACCAAAACTGTTGATCAAATGAAGCAAGATAGAACAAAGACTATCTTTGCTCAAGAGAATCTTGTGGCTTACTATAGATTTGATGAGGCCATGGTTAGTGCTTCGGCTGACCAATCAACAGTGGTCATCGATTCCAGTGGTAATGAACTACATGGAGAGTTGTCTGCCTATGCTATTTTGGGCGGTGCTAGAACAATTTCCACAGCTTCTATTGGTTTTTCTTCTCCAATGACAAATGCAAGACTTTCTTTTTTGCCTGTTCTCTTTCCTAAGAGCCCAGATGTCATTGACTATGCAGCATCACTTGCTGTAGGAGCAAGCGAATACGATGAGAAGAATCCTTCATTGATTACAAAGCTTGTTCCTAGACATTATTTTGAAGAAGGCCAAAAACAAGAGGGCATGGATACAGAAGTTGGAACAATCATTGACACAATGACGTCAGGAGTTGACCCAAGAAGTTCAGTGTTGGGTGGTACACAAGCATTCATTCTACTTCTTTACACTTGGGCCAAATTTTTTGATGAGATTAAGTTGTTCACCAAAGGCTTCAAGGATATGGGCTGGGTTGATTACGATCAAACTGGTACAAGCGCTGATGCTTTCCTTAAAAACTATGCAAAAGAACTTGGCATTGAACTACCTGCATTCTTTCAAAATGCTGATATCAAACAATTCATTTATGGAGACAACATTGATAACTCCATTTCATTGAATGAATATTCATTGCAATCAATTCAGAACACTCTTTGGAGAAGATTGCTTACCAACATGCCTGAGATTCTAAAATCAAAGGGTACAACTTATGCTTTGAAGCAATATGTTCGTTCTCTTGGTATGGAGCCAGATTCAATCTTCAGAATCAGAGAATATGGTGGTGCTTCAAAGAAGTCGTTGCAACACTCAAGAGAAGATAAAGTTGAAACCTTCTTCTTTGCTGATTTCATGAATCAAACTGGAAGCTATTTGTATAGCTCTCCTCCAATGAATCGTAATGGAGCAAGAACAGAACCTGGTTGGCCAATAAGAGACAACACATATAATACCAACGCAACAAACAGTTTCTTGTCTGGTTCTTGGACATTTGAGGGCATGTATAAGCTTTACAGCGACTCAGCCTTTTATTCTCAAAGCCTTGTAAGATTTGAAGTTGGAAAAGACACAACTGTTTTAGATCGTGATGTCATTACAGCAAATCTAGTTGCTTCTGATGAAGGAGCTTTGACACTGTATTATCGAGATAACATTTATGTTGGAGATTCAATTCTTTCAATGAGCGTTCCAGCCAATCTTTATGATGGTGATGTTTGGCATTTGTCATTTGGTAGAAGACGATGGGATGATAACATATATGACGATTTGAATTCTGTTTCTTCATCTTTGTTCTTTTTGAGAGCAGCAAAAAAGATGGGCAACGAGATTATTGAATCATATGAGGAAACTAAATGGCATGATGATAGACAGAAAACCTTCAATGGCGTTAGCATTTTCCCTCCTCTAAACACGGCAGTTGTTATTCCATATAACCTTTCTGGTTCTTACTTGGTTATTGGAAATAAGCCAGTTGTGCCATCAAGTGTTAACAGCGTATTGAGCTTTTCAACAAGCATTGCATCTAATCCAACAGTTGCTCTAACAGACTTTGATGGTCGTGTAGCTGAACTTAGAATGTACTCTGAGTATATTCCACAACCTATTTGGAAAGAACATATCAAGAATCCTCGTTCTGTAGGTGTTTCAAACCCTGCCAACAATTGGAACTTTGATTTTACATCAACTGGGTCTTGGCAACGTCTTAGACATCAATTCTCTTTTGATCAGCCAGAAAAATATGCTGATGGTAGTGGTAACTTTGTTGTTACTGATTTCTCACAGCTTCCAACAACTTATTTTGATGGTGACCAAACGAAGTACAAAATGCTTGGTTATGGATTTGAGGCTGACAGTCTTGTTCTTAAACCAATTGATATGGTTTATACCCAGATTTCACCAAAGTTCGACTCTTCAGTTACAAGTGAGAAGATTAGAATTCGTGGTTTCAACAGCACCGAGTCTATTGAAAATCCCTGGGAGCAGTTTGGTCCTGCATATGATATTGAACTAAGTGAGACACCTACAGATAACACCAAAATTAGCATTGATTTCTCTGTCATTGATGCACTTGATAAGGACATCATGACAATTTTTGGCAACCTAGATGAATTTGACAATGCTCTTGGAGCACCAGAGAATCAGTTTGAAGAATCATATCCACAAATTGATGCAATGCGCAAGAACTACTTCAACAAACTTGAAACCAAGTTGAATCTTAGAGGTTTCTTTGAGTTTTACAAATGGTTTGATACCAACTTTGGTTCATACTTGTTACAGCTATTACCATACAACGCTAAGTTCAATGGAACCAATTATGTGATTGAATCACATGTGCTTGAAAGAGGCAAGTTTGTTTACAAGAGTGACGATGTTTATGTTGGTGAAGGCAATAGAGATTACACAAGGTCACAAATAACAGTTCAGTTTATCGCAGGCACTTTAGGAAGATTCTAAGCAAAATATTTTGGGTTGTACTTAGATTCACAGAAAGTGAAATTAGATGACTGTTGCGTGGTTAGAACGACTTTCCAATACCAAGAATGAAGAATTGGATCCAGGCTTGGATCCAATTAGGTTCTTTGATGATGCTGGAGCAAATGAACTTCTCAAAAAAGTTCAACAATCACAAACAACAACTGATGGTATGAATACCAGTCCAGTTGATATGTTTCGTCAAGGTGTTGAAATCACCAACAACAAATTTCGATTCATGACAACCCAACCAAAGTTTTGGGCAGGCAACATCAAACATTGGGTTGCTGTAGAAGCTATTGGAGCACCAGGCGACTTCACTCATTTTGACAACACTAATGAATTTGATGACAACAAGATTGCTGAGAAATGGAATCCTGTAAGACATTTAGATGACTCGGCAGATTCCTTCATGCTTTTCAATGAAGGCTATCAACAAGAGTTTGCTTCGTCAATGGAGCCATTAGAAATTCCTGGTAAATCAAAAAGTTTGTCAGATCCTAAAAGACCAATAACTGGTATGAAGCAGGATGGTGGGTTAGTGATTCAACAAAGAGTTCGGTTGGCCACAAAAGATATCTCTTACTTCGAAATGTCAAGAGAGCGTTTCTCTGATCATGGTCAAGGAAACATGTTTGTTTCTGGAAGTCTTACAATCAAACCAATTTATGTCCAACAATGGACAGATGATACTTTTGTGGTGTTCCCACCATATCATGATGAGATTCAAACAGATTCTTTGGCAAATCCATTGATTCAACAATTAACAAACGCTAGTCCAAGCATTATTTCTGTATTATTGAGCGGTTCTAATTTAGACTTAGATGAGTCTTCCGAGGCTGACTTCGAATTTCGTTCAGCAACAGCAGGAAATCAATATGGTGACAAAACCACAGCAAGATATGGAACAGACTCAATTGCTTTTGGTGGAATGCTTAGAGGTTGGTAATGGCAGATAAGAAATCAAAAATCAAAGGCATACCACCTAGGGTACAATCCAAGTTCAATTTCAAAGGATTCTTTGATGAGCCAACAAAGCTTCGTCAAGCATCAGATTTAAGATATGGTGATCTTCCCTTCGCTTTCAATGAGTCAACCACCTTTGATCCTACCAGGTTTGATACAACGCCAGGCATTAGTGGAAGCAATATCGTTCTTCCAACAGATGGTGAATTTACAACTATCACACGTCAACAAGATTATGACAGTGCTGGCCTAAGAGCTATGCCTGTATTGCCTATCTTTAGGGATTCACAACAATATGCATTGGACTTTTTTGAACAGACTGGTTCATCCACATATGAGATGTTGTCTACAGGTGCACTAACAACATTCAAACAACCAACGTGGGCAAAATCTAAGATTGAGATTGACCTTCCATCAAGAATGTCTCATAAGGTTACCTTTTCTATCTCTCAATCAATTCCTCTTTGGGATTTGCCATGGATGCCAGGTCTTAGTGTTGGTGCATCAACATCAATGAACCCCGCCTTTCTTGATGCTTTTGTTTCAGGAAGTTCTGCAGCAATCTATAATTCTTTGACTGGTGCTCTAGGCAAGTCATACCCAATGTTGTATTACAATGCTGATTTGCAAGTTTGGGAACCAATCGGAAAAGGATGGACACCATGTGCATCTTTCATTCCAAGCGCTGCTGGTGAATTCGATCCTACTATTAGTCCAGGTTATGTGGGAAGTCACGAACATGCAACTGTAGGATTTTCTCCAAGCATTTTGAACTACTACGAAGGTAAGGGAAAGTATCTTACTGGAAGACAGTTTGCAAAAGTTTCCATGAGTCAGGCTGGTATTACAGGAAGCATTACTGAATATTTCAATTTGACAACATCCTATTTGCATTTCCGTTGGAGAACTGCAATGACTGCTTCGCGAGAGGTTTTTGCTGCAACTACTTGGGAAGAACAAATGGGTGCTGGTCAACCAATTGATGACTTTGGTTTTCCTTTCGCAGCAAAATATCATGCAACAAGCTCACAAACAATCAAAATGAACAAGTACATCAAAAAGCCGTTTGCTGTTGAGCGAATTGCTGTTGATTTTGACAATGTTGAATACACATTGTTTGATACTGCATACAATATGTTGCCTGGTTCTGCAACAACAGACGAAAATTATTTGAACTTCATTACATCTTCAATTGCGCCTGGTGTAATCAACAACTTTTTCGTGCTCAACCAAAGAAGAAATCAACAACTTGATTCCAAGCTTCTTCTTGCTTCTTTCTATTCAAGCCTTTATGAGGGTATTAACAAAGGCATCTACAAGTCTTTGGATGGATGGCTGCGTTCATTCTGGAATGTCACTGCACCATTCTTTACTGTTGGTCTTGGACAGTTATTTGAGTACGACTTCGATCGTGCTTATGCAGAAATGACTGACACTTTTGCGCCTGTCATGCAAACTGTCATTGCCTACTACTTTCCTAAGTTGCCACTTCAACTTACTCTTCCACAAACTACACCTCTGACTTATCAAGGACTTGTTACTGGAACTTCATCTTATGTTGATACGATTAGAGAGATTGTTACTTGGGGAGGAATTTCCTCTTTCACTCCAGAAGCAACAAGATCATATGCAAGACCAATTGCTACATTGAGTGAAAGTATTACAGCAAACACCTTTGTAACAGATTCTCTAGCCGTGCCCTCATTCAATTCGTTCAGGAACTCAATTGGTATGTCACATGCCTGGGCAAGAACAATTCCAGTTTACAAGTTCTTGATTGAAATGGTCAAAAAGAAGAAAACCAATCAACCAACTGTCTTCAGTTTGGAAGAAATGATTGTCAATTTGACTGAATACGTTCCTGGCCTTACTTCAAATCAAGCAAAATTTCTCACACAGTTGTTTGATATTACTCGTTCAAGTCTTGATAGCATCACTTCAGGTGGTATTGTTGCAAACTGGTCGAAGCCTGGTTGGCAAGCAGAATACACAAAGCTTTTTGCCAATACAGTTTGGGATGTTCCTCTAACACAGTCAGCTTCTCCATATGAAGCAATGTCAAGAGAGGCAAACATTGTTGGTACACAAAGCTTGGCTACAACAAGATTGCCAGCAATGTCATTTAGTCGTTCTGTGAAAATGATGTTGCCAAACAAATCTCCTTCTGCAACAAACTTCATTGACTACAATACATTTTTGTGGCAGCCAAACAACTTCTCAGATATCCATCCAGTCTTCTGTACGTCCACACACGGCAGCTTTGAACTTGGTGGGCGTAATGGTCTAGGTGCATTGCATTTGACCGACAGAGAGCCTGAGAGCGGCTTCCGTAACGCAAATGTAGTGTTGAATCAGAACCTTGCTTTCCAAGGAACAATGTTTGGTAACCTTTGCGACGGCGAAATTGAAGAACATGCAATGTATAGCTATGGTTATTTGGCACCAAGAAAGTTCTTGCCAAGTGGAAGCGCAGGCTTTCAAAATACTACTTTGATTCTTTCTTACTTGGGATATGCAAGTCCAACAGTAACTTTGAATCATGGTCAATATTATGTTCAAGCTCGTAAGCTATACGATATGGTCACTGGAGCATTTGATTCATACAAGGAATCTTTTTACTCTGATACACCATACATTCTTTTTCCAGATGATGAATTGATTTTTGGATGGCAACAACCTATGCCAAGAGATGTTACATTTTGTAATTGGGTTTCACAAAGCTACTATCCTTCTCTAACTGGTTCAGCAACTCCTTCACCTGGAATAGTTGATATCTCATGTCTAAGACTTGGTAATGCCAAGATTGTCTTTTATGGCTCAGAGATTTCTCTTGGAAAAGAAAAGCATGATACTTTAAATCAGTACCTTACAGCGAACAATGTTTCTGAAACAATCGGCCCAGTATAATGTCTAAACGCAAAAATGATAGCATTACATTCAATGACGAATACAATCTGTACTATTGGACAGAGTATTACGGCACAACAAATGATAATGAGTTCGTAGGAACCAAGTATCAACCTCAAACAAGCTTCTATAGAAATGCTATTGGTTCATTTACATCTTCTGATGTTCCTCACATGAACAAGATCAGAATTGCCTCAAAAGTTTTTGGCTTCATTGATGGTGAAGAAAACATTTCTGTTGATGAATTTGAAAATGTAGCTCAACCATTTCGTGTCTTTCGTTTACACGAATATATGTCATTGGCAGAAAATTTTCGTTACAAGAACCCTCAAAGATTTTTGCAACTTAGGAACAATAAAGCATTTTCTCAAGATGGTATTGCAGCAGGAAGTCCAATTATTATTGATTCACTTGTTGCTAAGCCACCAGATTATGTTTTGAGTATTGGTGATAAACTTACAAGTCAATGGAGCTATGATAAGCTCTATGGTGGAAAAGATTTTCGTCAGCTTCCAAATATTGTTGGTACAGCCAGCGCAGATAAAAACTTTGCAGAATTTCAACAAGAACCATTTAGAGTTTGGCCTCCATTTGCTTACAACTTTGTTGATGCCTTTACCAACAAAATGAAGATGAAGATTGCTTTGTCAAAGTCATTGCCAACTTTGTCAGGTTCTTTAGAACCATACACAGAATATACAAATTGGTTTGAAGAAGAGAGTGCAAACGAACTTCCAAACGGAAACCATCTAGGAAGAACACTTCTTCCTTATACCACAAGTTTTGTGTTTACAACAGGAAGCGTTGTTCCAAATTCTTTCTTCCCATATCTTTTGAATACTACACACAAAGGTCCAGTGCATATTGGTCTTGGTCACTTTAGTGCAAGCTCACAAAATATTCAAACAACATATCATGAAGCAAAAAATGGTTCCGCTTCATTACTTCTTGATGTTTTGAGAGATGGTGCAGTAAATTATTTCACCAATCTTGGTTCTTCTTCAACCAGGAATTTCATTTTTGAAACTGGAAGTCAACCAAATCTTTGCAATGAATGGCTTTGGGTTTACCCAAATGAACATCGTTTCAAAAACCTTGTTCGTCAAATGTCACCAAAGAGAATCGGTGATGATTCTTGGGGTCAACACACAAACTCTGGATATAGCATGCAGGGCTGGAGAATCCCCGAGAACCTTACAGAGAAAGATGCTCAAAACAATATCAATGATCTCAAACTAGGAACACTATTTTGGAAGTTTGATAGTGGTCACATGTCTAACAAATATTTTGGTGACCCAATTGTTTCGTTTACTACTATTGGAAATCTTCTTGGTCCTAACACTGCTGTTTCAAACTTCAGATACTATGGATATAGACCAGAAGTGTATTACATGCCTGGTACTATTTCTTCTCCAACAATTGTCATGGCTGATTTCCTTGGAACACCAAAGGGAATCCTTTATCCAGGATTCGCTGAAGTTGATTCATTTCTCGTATCACAAGATACAGCAAGCTTTTCTGCAAGCTATCAACTCTATCCAAAACTTAGAGACATGTACACAAAGACAAACCTTTTGTTGCAGTTCTCTTTGTCTTTCACACAGACATATCCAAAACTAAACGAAATCTATAAGGCATTTTATGGATTTGGTGATGGAATCACAACACGAGTCTCCGAGTACAATAAGCTTTCGTCAGCCTACGTGTCATCAATTGTAGATGAAGAAACTGATGCAACTTTGGGGCACAGAAGAAAAGTTACTTGGGGTCGCGACAAAGTTCCTTCTTTCAAGTTTGGATATCAATATCTTCATACGATGACTTATTCAGCAGTACCTCTTCCTTCCGATGAGAATGGTGTTCGTTTTGCTGCGTATAATCCAATTTTCCCACTCTCAAACTCTGTTCCAGTATATGCAACAGAACCAGATGTGTTTGTTATCACTGGATCTGCAACAATTCAAAAAGAAACCTGGCCAGCACTTCCAAACTATAGCCTTACCTCAGAAAGTCCACAATGGTATGAAGGTCCATTTGTTGTAGCTGGACCAATTCTTCGTGGCTTCAAATATGGATTGTATGATGCTGTTCCAAAAGTTCCAACATCCATCTATAGAAGAGACAGATTCGGAAACTTCCGTGATATGCTTGAGCAACGTAAGTTCTATGCAGTGAAATTCTCTGATACTGGAACCGAACTTTATCCTGTAACAACACAATTCGTAACGGGAAGTGTTGATGAGCAAATCTGGAAAAACTATACAGAATGGCAACCTGGTGATGCTGAGCCAACAAACAACTCTGATGCTGGTTTGTATGAACTACATAATCGAACAGGAAAGCCATTCAACGATTCAGGTTGGGTATAAAACTGTTAGTCAGGTACTTAGGTTGAATGGGATTTCTAGACCAAAAAGAAAGAGTGATGGACACTATCATTACGCAAGAAGGCAGAAGCCAGCTTGCACGTTTTGGTAAGTTGAATCCTTCATTCTATTCATTCTCTGATGCTGGCGTTGTATATGATACCAGCACGATTGTTACTGGTTCTTCAATTGGTGGACTTGAGGTTGATGAAACCTATAGACCAATGTTGGAAAGTGCAAATCTTCCACAAGACAACATTACTTTTGAAAGAGATGATTCTGGATATCTAAACCGAAAGACTCTAGACCTCATTGAGGGTACCAGTGGTGAGCAATGGGCTGTAAGTCTTCAAAGAGGAGAGTATTTTGTAAGAAGCGCTGAAGATGGCGAAGAAATGTCTCTTCGCAACTTCATTGACACCAACAACTTTACTTCTTTTACGCAGCAATATGGAAATTTGAATGGTTATGTCCAATCAAAGTTCACAAATTCATTTTTGGCCTTCAAAGACCAACAAATCCTGAAGTCTCCAGATCCTCTTTCACATCTTGAACGAGTATTCAAGGTATCCCCAGAACAAATGACGTTTCAGTTCTCTGATACATCACCTATTGAAAATGCAAACAGCCAAGAGGCAGATGTCAATCATGTTGAATCATTGTTCTTGGATAAGAGATTGAGTCATCAACCAGCATTTCAATACTTACCTCCAGTTTACGAAACACAGATTGGTGATACAACCCTAACACCAGAAGCAAACTATCCAGATTTGAGTGAAGCTCCTATTTTGGTTTGGTCCGATTTACAAAAAGACCTTTCGAAGCTTGAATTCAAGGGTATGATGCAACAAATCATTTTTGCTGAGACTTCAACTGACAACAATCTCTTCTCACAGATGTTTGAGTACAGTAATGGAATTTCTTCAAAGCTAGATGTCATTGATTTTGGCTTGTTCAAAGATAACGATGTTACCAGACATGTATTTTTCGTGGGCAAACTCTTTAAGGATGGATATAGCCAACCAACATTTGTGAATATGTTTGTTTTAGTCTATGAATTGGCGGATTTCTGACATGCCAGCAATTGATTTAAAGAACCCACAACAACTACCAATCATTCAGTATGCAGCTAATCAAACTGAAGATACCGTTGCTGTATTAACAGATATCATCAAAACTGATAGTGGCAAAAAGTATGTTTACGAAATTGGCTTTGAAGTTGATTTCCTAACCGCATATAGAAACAATAGCTTTACGTTGGTTACTCGTGTATGTAAGCAACTACCACCAAACAACTATCGTGGTGTTGGTAACATTTCTCTTGCAACACCAGAAGAAAGAGATTGGAGCACTGTTGTTCAGATTCAAAGAATTAGAACACAAGAAGTTGCAACCGAAATCAACAACAATACCTTCCTTTACTCAGAAACATCAAATCTTCAAGAATCTATCAAGTCAGAAGAGTTTCAGGTTCTAAAGGCATTGGCTGCTGCTGATAAAATCTTTGAAGAAGAGCGTGTGTCATTCAAAGTTCTCAAAGGCTCTGATGCACGTAGTGCGGGCTTTGCAATTGAACGTCATGACCAAGATACGGCAACAAGTATCAACAATTTAGTTTTGGGCACACCAAATCCAGAGTCAGATGTCAATGAACTAGACATTACACAAAAGAGACAAGACTTTGTTTATGGTTTCTTGAAAGATCCTGGAGAGTTTGTTCAAAGAAGAGCAGCAAATCTTTTGAGCCACAAGTTTCGACTAAATGGTTTGGTTGGTGGTAACACCTACGGCTCAGAATTCTCAGACATTCAACAAAACCCAATCTTTTTGAGCCTGAAAAAAGACTTGCAATCAATCGTTAGTGATGGACTTGTTCAAGAAGACGAGCTTGGCATTACACAAGTTATTGAAACCTACAAAACCAAGAGATACACACGAAGTATTACTTTGGATGAACAGGTTGTAGGAAGCGAAGACTTCTATTTGGTCTTTGAAGTAAGAGAATCCTCAAACAATCAGATTGCTCAAAAGATTAATGTTCTCGTTCCACACTCAGAGAACGTACGTTACCTCTCAGTTCCAATTGAGTCACCAGAGGTTTCATTGCTATCAGTGCAAGGAGACTACAATGCTGTATTCAGCATTAAGCAACGTGGTGATAAAGGAATGTATGTGAAGATTTACAAGTGTGAAAACTTCTCATCAAAGGCCAAGAAAAATGCAGCATTCATTCAATTGGATACCGTTGTTGTTTCAAATCTTGGTGATGAAAATGTTGTTATTTGGGAAGACCCAACATACACACCAGGCATCTATACAATCTATCGTTTCACATCCTTAAACGAGCTTGAACTTGAGTCAGCTTCGTTCTCTTCTATAGTCATCAATGACACAACAATTCGTCCTTACAGCAACGCTGTATCAGAGTTGACTGATAAGACACTTCAATGTGTTCTCTACACGAAGTACAACAGAGAATCTCTTGGAAATGTTTTCGTGTATGTAGAGAATCTGCCATGGCATGTAACTGATTTCACTGTGTATAGAAACAACCTAACCAACACAGAAGAGGATTCCTTTGTTGTTGCATCATTCGTAAATGTTTCAACCGACAACACTCAAACCAAGTTTGAATTTGAGGACACTGGCCTAATCACAAGAAACTTCTATGAGTATTTTGTCGAGTTTAGGTCTTTAGATGGCATTACAAGACAATCAACAACAACACATAAGCTAATTTATTTTCAGGCTGGAAGAGATTCTGGTGTCACCAATCTTGGCAGCCCAATTTTGACAAACCAAGGTGGCATTGACGTTACCTTTGAAATCAAAACTGAAAAGAACCCTTATGAAGCAGACCTTATCCAACAAGCTTTGACTTTGCAGGGTAATAAGCAAGAATTCCAAGAGCTTCTTACTGGCAACTCTAAGAGATTGTCTCCAATTTTTCAAACAGCTTTGTATCGAACCAATACAGACAGTGGTGAAACTGTTGCTTATGGCATTGTTGACAGTGACTTGTTTGTGGATAGCACTTTTGGTCCTAAAAACGGAATTGGAAGACCACAAGTTGGAACCAAATATGTTTACACGGCTATAACACATAAGCGCGACCCTGAAACATTGTTCTATGACTACGAGAAGACCATAGTCAATTCAATTGCGGCTCAGAGCTATAGCTTCAAGCCTGCTCTTGTTCTTCATCCAGAGCGCCTTCGTGAAGGCTTGATAGTATCAGAAGCGTGGCTCGAAAGACAGCCATTTGACTTGTTTACGTTTGGTGATGTAGTTGATATTGATCAGCTTGAAGTTACCATTCCAACAATTCCACCAGAAGTTATTGATGCTCAAGCAAGAACTATTGCAAGAGAGAGAAGTCTTGTTACTTGGTCAATCAATGGAGACAAAGACTTCATTGATCACTTCATGATCTTCATGAATCATAATGGCATTGATACACCTGTTGGAACTTGCAGAGGATTCAACAACGATAGTCGTTATGAGTTTATTGACGTCTTAGACAATGGAGAAGCTGGAATTCTTCAATACAAGATTACGCCAGTGTACTATGACTTGTCTAATGGAAAAACGACAACGACAAACAAAATCCTGTTTTTTTGATTGAGGGTTATTTAGTCTTAATACTGGTAATCTAATGGGAAAAATCATCAAGAGAATGCGCGCCCGTCGCGACCGTCGTCGTGCGGCACGCAATAACTCCTCAACTCCTTCAAGACAAATTAATCAACAAACAAGATTTGCAACAACTTCGGTAATTCCAAGCCCAGCAACCTTTGATTTTAATCCTTTGCAGTTTGTTACTCCCAAACAACCAGTTGACATTATCACATCCCAAATTCTTGATGATGATTTCATTGACATTGCTAAACCAACAGTGTCAAACACCGCGTTTCAAGACTATGAGCTTGCCCATGTAGCAACTCTACGTCCAGAAATTTTGGCAGCCACAGAATTATTTCCAATCTACCCAGATGATGCTGCAACAGGCCAAAATCTAACAGCCGTTGGAAAGCTCATTACATTCAAGTATCAATCACAACTAATGAAGTCAGCTATTCTCAAGGCTCTTGTCGAAAGCATGACTCAAAACATGGTTGAACCTTCATCGATTCTTAAATCGTTTGATGATAGATTCAAAGTTGTAAGCGCAGTAAAGAATGAGCTTGGTATCGTTGCCCAAACTCAAAAGAATTTGAAAGCATATCTCAACTTCAGAAATTTCTTGAACTATAACCTTACCCTTGAAGATGAAAAGCTTAGAGAAGTCTCAAGCACCTTTGGTTTGTTGAAGAATGGTAATGATAAAGTTTTGCCGCTTCAAAACTTCCTACAAAAGCTAACTGGCTACAACTCTTCTCAATACGATAGCTTCACAAACACAAAAATCTTCATGTCTGTTTGCTCAGACTTGCATCAATCACTAACTGATGGTGTCTTCGGTTCATTAGGACAAGAAGTTGATCAAGATAGAATTTCTGACTTGAGCCCAACAACTGTTGATACCACACATACAACCAATTCAAAACTGGATGTCAATGTTCTGAATGGTGTCTTTGGCTCAGCAAATCAAAATCTTGCAACCCAACAAGTCAAGTTTGATAGAATTCAAACAACACTTTCTGCTGATCCATATCAACGTTTTGTGTTGATCATGAACTTTGTTACAAAGGAACTTACATACTCAAGATATTTGTTTGAACTTGGCAAAAAAACCAATACCAATGTTACTGGCAACTTCCTTCAAGACCTCTTTGGTTCTCCAGGAGCCACAATCTTTGACACTATTGTAGGAGACAAATCTTTGATCTCTGTTGCAAGCATGAGAGATGTTCAAAGAGACTCTACCATTCTTCCATTTGAAGATGTCTATATTGAAAACAACACTGGAAACTCACAGCTATCCAAAAAATACATTCCAGGCAAACGTTACTTTGTTGATTCCATTCTTGACGGTATTGCTACGAACGTTCCAGATTTGAATACAAAGCCTTTGAAAGACTTTGCAGATAGAACACAAACAATCACAGCAGATATCAAAACTGTTCTTGATGACATTTTCAAAATAAAGAAGTCACACTTTCTTTATTCTGGCAGCCAAACATACAAGTACATGCTAGGACAAATCGATGTTAGCACTGCTGGTCTAATTAAACCAAACAAGACAATCAATGAACAAGCATTTGCTATTGCCTTGTTTAGAAAATGTTGGGAAGACCAAAAGTTGAAACTCATGGTTTTCCAATATCTTGTTTACTTGGGCATCTACCTTCGCAAGGTTGGACAGACTCAAAGTCAATACATCATCTTTGACACTATTGCTAACGAAGTTGGTTCAACAGACAATCTTGCGTTCCTAAAGAACCCAGACCTTGGTTCAATCGCTGCTGATTCTCTAACAAAGAACATCCAAACCATTTCTTTCACAACAACAAATCAAGCGTCTATTTCAACAATGTCACAACAGCTTGGAATCTTTGCCCGTAACATTGCAAAGTATGTTGTCAGAAAAGAAATCACTACAAGACAAGGAAAAACCGTCCTTGCTTCAAACCAATTTAGCAATTACGCCCAAATGAGCGAAAGTACAATTTCGGAGTTCTTGCTTTCACCAACTACATCAAAGACCTTTATCACCAAGGGTACTCTTTTCTTTGATTTCCTCGACCTTGTTCAAAATCTAGATTCTATCACTGAAAACGGCTTCTTTGTAACAACTGGTGGTACAAAGTTTCGAGGTTGCCAAGCTACTACTCTCGTTTACTTGCTCTTTGAAGCATACATCAGTATGTCCAAAATCTTTGGATATGCAGATATCAGTCTTTCAACAGACAACGCAGGCAAGAAGAGTTTGTATGGTGTTTACAACTGTAATGTTTCTGTCAACTGGTATAAGCAATTGACTGTTAGACAGAAGATTGAGCTTCTCATTGGAAAAAATGCCAGCGTTACTGACCTTGGAGAGATTGTCAACCAAAAGGGAACCTCCGTAAAGAATCTAACACAGCTTCGTATTGCTGGTTCTAATACAGCTACCACAAAGCTTCTCACATACAGCGATGTTGCTGATGTTGCTGTCTCAAGAAGAAACTCAAACGCAGGCATGTTTGCCGACTTGTATCTCTTGTTTGGTGATGGTACTGATTCACAAATCGGTGGCGATGTTATGCCAAAGCAGGGTTCCAAGGTCTATGAAGTTTTCAAAAAGCTTTGGGATGAGGATTGGTATCATCTTATGTCTGTCTCGGCTTACATGAATTTCTTGAACAATAAGATTTTGCAGCCAATCAAGACAAACGTTGATCAACTTGTTCAACCAACAAGACTTACTACAATTCGTGGCACCAAGCTTAGACCAGAAGTAGAAAACCTTCGTATCTTTGACCAAGCTGTTACAGACTTTGCTGTTCTTAGAGGAGCTATCACTGATAATCCAAGCAAAGAAGAAGTCGTACGCTTTTTTGAACGCATAGCCACAAATCCTTTGAAGCTTCAAACCATGTTTTCTCTCTTCAAGGAAGCATCCTTCCTTCCTTTTGGAAATCCAAATGAAACAAGAAAGAGAGTTCTTACCATTGGTATGCCTAATGGCATGATTGATTCGATGAATGAAAAGAAGTTACTTTCAGCTCTCAACAATCAGACAACGGGTAGAACATTCTTCACAACACAACAAGGTGCAGAATCAGATATCATTCAAATCAATGTTTACAGAAGAGACATGAGATTTGAGCACCTTGTGTTCAAACCAAAAACCTATTTGTTTGATGCTTCGTTGTTCATGAATGAGCTTTCCTGGAATGATTTGGTTACCAAGTTTCAAATTTCATCCATAAACCCAAACAGCTTGACCATTGATGAGATTATCAACAAGACCAAGTTCTTCAATTATCCTGAGAGGATTGCTTTCAATCCAAACCAAGTTGTTTCAATTGACAATGGATATGCAACCAATCTTCCAAGAAACAAAAGAGCAGAGGTTTTGAGAAATACTTTTCAAAGTTATCTCTTGGCATATTACTTGTCATTGACAACTGGAATGGTCATTGATGAAAAGACATTCACAACAGGAAATGATAACGAGCAATCTGTTCAAATTTCTTTGGGCTCCGATTTCTACAAACAAGTCATCACTTATTTGAGAGCAACAGGAGAGCCAATCCTTGATAACAATTTTGCTTCTATCCAATCCAACCCAGACGTCAGCAATCAAGCGAAGATGCTCCTAGAACTCGTCAATTCCGTAAATGTGTCCACTGACCCAGGTATGATCTACTCGCGCCTTGTGAGCAATCCTGTGTCGTTTGACAGGGTGTTCCACATTGTAGAGACAGCAGATGCTTACGAGATTGATTTGGCCAAAACTAGGTCAACAAGAGATGGCATGAATCTTCTTTCCTCAGATAAGTTCAATGAATCTCTTGTGAAAATCGGGGAGTCCTATTACCTACCATTTACAGGAATGGATGATGTAGCCTTGTCAGACTATTTCGTTGATATCGAAGTTCCATCATTCTGAGAACCAAATGCCTAGAACAGCAACATATCCAAGTAGAAAAATTGTATTGGCAGACATGCCCGAAGTCCAGAACATGGATTCTGAGTTTCGTTATAACTTCTACACCAAAGATGAAAACATTTCAGAAGGAACACTAACTGTTCCTAACGGATTCTATGTTGACAAATCAAAGTTAGCAAACGTATCTCCCACAGACACATCAAAATACGACAGGTTTGTTTCTCGTTATGTTCTTCTTACTTGGGATACCATTGCTCTACCAAGCAATAGCCCAAACCAAGCGTTTGAAGAAGCAAACGCAAATGTCATTTTAGAGAATTTAGATTCCATCTACTCAGAATCAAGTTTGACCTTGGATGAATTCAGCGTTATCTCATTTAGAGATACGAATACAGACGGCCGAACCAAACTTTATGCCAAGCTTCTTACTTCAAACGAAGCGTATAGCCTTGGTATTAGTGCAAGTCTTGATGAAATGTCATTGCAACAGATTTCTTTGAAGCTTTCTGATGCCATTCCACAAACAATCTCTACCAATTTCATTTCTGAAGTCATAAACCAACCAAAGGATTATGGCATTACCTTTCTTGATGATGATGGTTTTGAACAAGTTGGAAATTCTTTGCTTGAAGAGATTTCTTCAGTAGAAGTTCGTTCAACAATCAACAATAGATTCCTATATGACATTGTTAAAAGCTCTGTTCTAAATCCTGAAAGCTTTTATGGAGATGAGTTAGCTCCATCGTTGCCAACACTGAAGACGATTCAACAGAACTTTCGTAGTGCAATCAACCCAGCAATTGTTTCGGGCAAAGACTATGATTTCGAGCTAGACAAAATCATTGACTATAGAGTCCTAGAGGATGGCGCAGTTATTCCAGAAGCTTGGAAGCCAAACGTGTTTTGTACAGGTTATCTTATTGAGAAGTACAGAAGAGATTCAGATGGAAGTTTGAATCTTGTCAAATCAATGTCTGTTGAGAATCCAAGTCAAGGATACATCTTTGATGATGAAATCAAGTATGGAGATGTTTTGCAGTATGGAATCTACAGTGTTTTTGTGGCCCAAACATTTTCAACTCACCCAAATACTGGTGAGAGACTCATCGTTCGTTTCTTGATTAAATCAAAACCAAGATACACACAAATTAATTGTATTGAAACCACTGCTCCATCAACACCAGCAGACTTTAGCATCAATTGGGATTACTCAAAAAATTCACCAGTTCTCTATTGGTCAATGCCTCTCAATCCACAAAGAGATATCAAGTTCTTCAAGATTTACAAGAGAAACAACATCAACGAGTCATTCAAACTATTAACGATTTATGACTTCAATGATTTGATTTCGCCGCCCAACTATAATATGCCTTCGCACCTTGTGAAGAAGATGAATAGTCCAGAAACAATTTGGCTTGATTACTCATTCACCAAGGATAGCCCTTCAGCCATCTATGCAATTGTAAGTGTTGATGCACGTGGATTAGTTTCAGAATACAGCGAACAGCTTTCTATTAGGTTCAACAAGACAACCAATAAGCTGGATGTTAAACAGATTGCTGATGCTGGTGCTCCACCACAATATCCAAATCTAACTTTGGATGCTTCATTGTTTAGTGACACCATCAAAACTTCTGGAGCAAAGAAGCTAAAGGTATACTTCGATCCAGAATATTATTCTGTCTTTGGTAGAACACCTGATGGCAAGAAGTTAGATTTGGGCTTGTTGGCAACACAACAAACAGGTGGCTACTCAATGCAGTTCATCAATCTTGATTTGCAAGAGCAAGCATCTGTAAATATTCTTTTGCAAGACAATCGAATCAAACCAAACATAATTCCACTAATACAAGATGTACCTAGTGATCCAACACTAAACTAATATTGTGGCTGTTCTTCAATTGGAATGTTTCTATTGCAAAAAAATCTTTGAAAGAAGATACAAAGCAAAATTTCTTGAACAAACTAATTTCTGTTCAAACAGTTGCGGCCGAAAACAAAAGCTGTCTACACTAACAACACAACAACTTAAAGATGAAACAGCTAAGGCAAGAACAAAACTTTCTAAAAGAACAAGAGAAGATCAAGTTAAAACACAAGCAAAGCGTAAAGAAACATTCCAACAAAAGTTTGGAGTAGAAAACCCTTCTTCTCTTGATGAAGTGAAACAGAAGAAAAAAGAGACTGTGTTTAAAAACTTTGGTGTTGAGCATCAAATGCTTTCAAATGAGATAAAAGGAAAACAGAAACAGACTGTAAGAGAACGGTATGGTGTTGAACATGCTATGCAACTTGACTCGACCAAGAAAAAACTACGAGATACATTCAAACAAAATGGTAATCAATTTCGTAGTTCTAAACCAGAAAATCTTCTCTATCAAACTCTTTGTGAAGTATATGGAAAAGAAAATGTGCAAAGAAATGTTTTGGTAAATGGTTGGGATATTGATTTCTTTGTTTCGACAACACTAGTTTATTTTCAACTAGATGGTGTTTATTGGCATGGGTTAGACAAACCAATTGAAAAGCAAACCAACGCTACGATTATGAAAACAATGCTTCGAGATAAAAATCAAATCGATTGGTTTCAGAAAAATAACAAAAAACTAGTTAGAATCACTGACAAACAAATGCTTCAATACATTAAAGAACAATGTGCAAGCAAAATCATCTTAGATGTAGGACAAGGTAGGTAAGTGTGGGGTTTTTGCAAAATGATACAACCAATATTATCAATGACGCGGTTCTTACAACCAAGGGTAGAGAATTGCTTGCGAAGCAAGCATTTAGAATCACCAAGTATGCATTCTTTGATGATGAAGTTGATTACACCAACATCAAAAAGTATGGTCGTACCATTGGTAAAGAAAAGATTGAAAAAACAACACCAATCTTCGAAGGTATTACTAACGAAGGTCTTGCTGTTCAATCTCGTCTTGTAAGCTTGAGCAACCCAAACGTAGTTAGAATGCCTTTGCTTTCTCTTGCTGCAACTGGTGGTACTCAATCAGGTAATACCGTTAGTATCACTAAGGCTGGTTCCACACAACTTACCATTTCACAAACTGTTGAAACTGGTGCCCAAATTGATGAAGAGTTGAAGGATAGTCTTTTCGTTGTTGAAGTAGATAACAAGTTCTTGAGAGTTGATGGTCAAACACCACGCTCAATCAGCCCATTTGGTAGAGCAATTTACCATCTTGTCAAGGACCCTGGAACAGTACCTTCGGGTGGTACAAAGGTCACATTCACAATCAGACCAAAACCATTGTCACAAACAGAGTTTGACACTTACGGTTTGATTTACGAACCAAACACAATCGAAAGTTTCATCACAATTTACGGATTAAACTCTGGAACGAATCTAAGCTTTGGTATCAAGATTCTAAATCAATAATAGGGTAAAAAAAGATAATGGCTGGTATATTCAAACCACTTACAAATGTTCAAACAGGCAAAGACAACTTAGAAATGTTGGTCGACGTGATCAATATGGATATTTCTTCATCTGACTCTAGAAGGAAATATCAACAATGGGTATCTGCATCCTCATTGAGCGTTCCAGGTGTTACTTCTTCTCTCTATCAAACAGTTTACGACCAAGACTTTACTCTACAAACAGCAAACCCAATTGTTGATATGTCGGTCGGGTTCCATTCTTCTTCAGCTTACGTAACAACCTATGTTTCATCCATTGACTCAAACGGAAAGTATTACTTCCCAAGCAATACCATCCAAATGAGAGAAAAAATGGACATCTACAAGCTACATGCTAAGGCATTGCTTGGAGATTCAAATGCTCGTTTCGAAGCCCGCGTTTCTGATACAAACTTTGTTGATATCAAGGAAGCATTGTTCTTGGATTTCAAGAGACTTTGGGTTCGTGATAAAATCAAGCCAGAAACTTTTGCTTTGCGTTTCTTGTATGGTGCTTCAATTGCTCCAGCAACAAACAATCTTGCATTACCTGGTGATTCAAGTACAGTAGAAGTTTATACAGATGCATCTTCAACCTCTGTTCGTAACCAAGACTTTGGTGGCGAGTATACAACTGTCGTCAATGCAACAACAAATGATGCGGCTGGCCTTCTATTCCTCAATAAGGGTGTAGTAGTTCTTGATATGGCATCCTTGTTTGAAATGACACAAACTGTCAATGGTTCAATTCATGATGCAACAAGCGTTTCAGGAACATCAGTCTTCACTGGTCAGTTTGGTACATTCCTTGTATCTGGTTCAGTAGATAACATCGTTGACCACATTGCTTCAACAAGAGTTACTGGTTCTATCACTGGTGAAACATCCATGACATTCCAGAACATCACAAACATCAACTCACAAATTTTGTTCTGTGAAGCTGCTGCTGATGAATTCAACTACTCTTCAAATACAACTTATGCAGACTCAACAACTGGTAGAATCGTTGTTATTGAATCAGGACAAGAAGATGTTCAACAAGCATTCACATTCATCACAGGCATTGGCTTCTATGATGAGGCAAATAACTTGTTGGCTGTTGCAAAGCTTTCCCGTCCTGTTCTTAAGACTCCTGGTCAAGCAAAGTATTTCTCTTCAAGACTAGATTACTGATTTAGTCTCTCTTTAGGGAAATTATGGTATTCAGAATCAATCCAGACAACATTGAAACCTTTACTCTTGAGACAAATGTCAATAGAGAAGTTTCCAATGATACAAATGGAAATTTTACTGGAAGCCTTCATGTATTTCCACGTCGCCTTCAAGGTTTGAAAGAAGTCTATCCAATGGCTTCCTACGGCTCTGGACCATTCTCTGGCGATATCAACCTAGAGTCAAAGAGAAAGTCGATTGTAGAGGCTCCTGAAGGCGCTAATAGGGCAGAAGCACTCACCAACTACATGGGTGATGTTCATGCACAAGCTTCATTAGCCAAATATCAATCAACGGCAAGCATTTTAAGAATTCAATCTCAAACAGAGTTGAATATGGATGCTCAAAGAAGACTATTTCTTCAAAAGTACATTGCAAGACAACCAGTACGCTTTGGACAAGAAGCTGAATGGGATACAACGAATTATCATTGCCTCAACTTCTTTACTTCAAGCAATACACCAGTTTCTTCAGCGTTGATTTATCCAAACAGTTTTCGACTAAAGTCTGATACTGATGGTGTTAATTTCAATCAGAACAACCAAATCATTGTTAGCAACAGCTTTCTCAATATTGCTGGTGGTATTAGTGAATCATATGCTTGCTCATATCAACTTTACGAGGCATTCTCATTTGATTTCTGGATCAAACCAAAATACAATGCCCCAGCCGAAACACTTTGGGGTGTAAGCGCTTCAAACTACTATCGTCCAGGTGCTTTGCTTCATTTTTCTTCTGCGTATGCAATCACTCTTCATTCTGGTTCATCAAAGAATCAAAATGACTTAGCTGACAAGTTCAGAATTTGTTTGCAGATTGGAAATGATACAGATACAGCGCCAGGTCTATTGGTTGCTGGTGTTGATCATAGCGGTTCTATTTCTGGCTCAACATTCTGGACTAGTGACAATGCATTGCCATTGAATGAATGGACACATGTTGCTATCACTTATGGTGGTCATCAATATAATCAAGGCACAGGTTCAATGTGGATCAATGGAGTCAAAGATAGAGATATTGCAATTGGACCAATGATTCCAGTTGCAACGATGTCTTTTGATTTGAATCTTTGGGGCTGCCTTTATGTAGGAAACTACTATCAAGGCAGAAAACAACCAGGACAAAATCTTGCTTTCTCTGGAAGTTACGATCAATCAAGATTTTGGAGTGTTTTGGGTGGAGGCTCATTCTCTGGAACAGGTCCCTGGGATAAGGAAGCTCTTGCCAATTACCTTTTTAACACCCTTACACAAAGATATCCAGGGTTCTCACCAGGTGGCGAAGCTCAATATCAAAAAGGAAAGTCTTACTATCTTCCTCCGTTGATTGCCAACTTCAATCTCAATGAGTATGTTGGAAACTATGGAGATACACCATATATTGGTTCTCCACCTTGGGATGGCCCACGTTCTCACAGCTTTGTATATCCATTGAATGCAGAAGTTCATGATATCAAGCTTTGGGGAAAGCGTTTGTCAGAGCCAGAAATTGCAAGTCTTCAAACAGCAAGTTTTAGCCCCGAAAAATATGATGATGTTAGATTTTGGCTACCACCTTTTTTCACAGAAGAAAGTCCTTATCGTACATCTCACCCAGCTTCACCATTCTTCAGCTATGGAAATGATGATTTTCAACCTTCTTCTTCATATCCATTTGCACCAAGATTGGCAATGAGTACAAATGGATTCTATCCATACCTTGAGAATTTCTTGGCAGATAGAGTCACAGAAATGGTTCCAATTCAATGGAACCTTAGATGGTTTGAAAACGAAACTGTTTCTTCTATTACTGAACTCACCTCAGATCAATGGATGTATGAGAATCTTGTAAGTTCATCAGCAATTAGAAAAAGATTGTATACTGTGCTTCCTTGTGACCATGGAAATTTCAATCCAAGATTTAACAACTTGGAAGTACACAACTATGGTGATCGTACCTTCTATAACCAGTTTGGAACAAAAACTTGGGGCCGAATCAATCTGAAGGAAGCTTTGTTCTTTATTACAGAACAAGATGAAAACGATTCTTCTTCAAATGTTGAAGAAGATTATGCTCCCGCGCAAAATTCTATGCTTGGCCTGAGTAATGACCTTACATCATCCATCGTTAATCAACTTTATGGTGCTCGCCCAGAAGATACAACACTAACTCCTGGAAATGGTTTTGCTGTTTGGCATCGTCTTCAAAGTGCTGATAGCCACAACGTAATCATTTTCGATATTAGCAACCTTTACTATGGTGAATCTATTCAACCAAGAAGCATAGAGCTTTACACCAATGACCTTAGTGGTTCAGGCGGAGCATTTGGTTTTAGAATGATTGATAATGGTCGTGGTGGCCTTGTAAGAGCAGATACTGATTCGGCAATAGCTGAATGGTCAACACTAGGAACAGTTCTTTATGAAGAAGGCGTGATCATCATCAAATATCCTATGCTTACATTCTTTGGAAACAATGGTTGGACATTGAAGTTCAAGGGAACAAGAAATGTATATGTCTTCTCATTGGAAGCAGTTGCAAATCCAATGACTTGCACAGAATCAGCAGATCCAATCTATTCAAACATTCAACTTCCACCACAGGTTGATTACAATCCAAACGAACAGGACAGAAAGCAAGTCTTTATTGGTTCTGTTTTGGTTCATGATGAAAACATGAACGTTATCATGCGTTCAACGTTTAGTCAGGCCGTTGTCAAAAAGTCTGGTGACAAGATTCTTACTAAAATAAAGATAGATTTCTAACCGTTGTTTTTTGCCGATGCCCCCTAGTTATGAATATGGAAACAAATTATAACGGCCACAGTAAGAAATCTGGTATCTACCAAATCACGAACAAGGTAAATGGCAGAATCTATATTGGTTCTGCTCAACAATTTAAGAGAAGATGGGCACAACACAAAAATTCATTACACCAAATTAAACACTACAATAAGTTTTTACAAGCAGACTTCAATAAATGTGGAATGGATGCTTTTGTTTTTGAAGTAATTGAAGTGGTTGATGGTGATACAAAAGCAAGAAGAGAAATTGAACAGACATATATTGATAAGCAAATTGAGCAAGGTAATTGGGAACAATGCTATAATCTTATCAAAAAAACTGTATTAGAAAATGGTCCAAGAAAAGTAAAAAAAGAACCTTGGAATAAAGGTAAAAAATGGCCAGAGATGTCTGGTGAAAATCATCCAAGATTTGGTTTAAAACATTCTGATGAAACAAAACAAGCTATAAGCAAAACAAAGACTGGTAATTCTGTTGCCTGGAATAAAGGAATACCATCTTCTGATGAAACACGACAGAAAATTTCTTCTTTTTTCAAAGGAAGACCAAGTGGAAGAAAAGGTTTTGCTTTATCTGAAGAACACAAACAAAAAATTGGCTTAGGTAACAAAGGTAAAATCTCCCCAAATAAAGGAAAGAAAGTTTCATTGTTAACAAAGAAAAAACAATCACAAGCAAAAAAAGGAAAGCCACAAGAACTAGCAAGAAAGAATCTTGAAGGGATTATATTGGTTTCTCCTGATGGTTTATTATTTGAATGTTTAGATGGTGGCCTAAACGAGTTTGCTAAAAGGCATGGTTTACAAGCTGGCAATCTTTCAATGCTTATTCTTGGTAAACGCAAATCACATAAAGGTTGGATTATTAAAAACTAGTGGCACAAGCAAAAAAAAGAAGATGTAAAGGTAGAATTCTCAAGGGAGAATATCAAGCTACCAAATGCAAACGCTTGATCAAGTTCAGAAGTGGATTAGAGCTTCAATTTATAGTTCAACTTGAACAAGATCCCACAGTTGTAGCATTTGATTACGAATGTTTCATAGTTCCATATAAGAGACGTCCACAAAATAGTCGATTGAGCAAGTACATTCCAGACTTTGTTGTCTGGAGAGAAGATGGTTCTATTGAAGTTGTAGAAATCAAACCTTCTCGTCAACTCAAGAACAAGGTTGTTGCAGCCAAAGCAGTCTTTGCAACTTCTTGGTGTGAACTAAGAGGATACAAATACATGTTTGAAACCGAAAAAACCATAAAAGTTGCTCGGAGTCAAGCTATCCTTATCTATGAAAAGCAAAAAAAATGCCTCCTAAAAGAACCAAAAACACCACCAAAGAAAATAGTTCTCCTGTTTTAATGGATTCAGGATTCGTTATTGGTTTAGATGTTTCAACTAAAACTATTGGTCTAACAATTCTTGATGCCGTGACAGGTGTGCCTGTCTACATGGCTCCAATTACCTTCAAGGGTGAAAAGGATGCCTTAGACAAAAGTCTTGAGGTAGAAGAGTTTCTTGATGAACTATTCATTGGTCCATTGATTGGTGGTGTGAAGAACATTAGAGGCATTGGTATTGAGAACTTTGCTATGAAGTTCTCTTCAGGCTTTTCACAAATCTCAACGATTGTTACATTGGCTAGATTTAATGGGCATATTGAAAGAATTTTGTGGCGTCAAACAGGAATCAAGCCTGAAATGTTGAATGTACGTTCTGCAAGAAAGCAAGTTGGAATCAATATCGTAAAAGATGATCCAGTAGATAAAAAAATGCAGATTGTACATCAAGTTAAAGAAATTCTTGATGAAGAGAATTACAATCCTTGGGTAATGGTGACTCCAAAGGCAGGAAAGAATAAAGGAAATCTAGTCTTTCATGAGTCCAATGGTGATATGGCTGATTCATATGTTATTGCCAAAGCATTATGGATGAGCTATAAGAAGAAGAATGCTAGATAAGACTGAAAGTATTGATTTTGTTGAAGCAAAGTTTGGCCATGGAGATTTAACAAATTCTGGATTGAACATTGCTGTAGTATGCCCTTTCTGTTTGAAAGAAAAAGGCATTGGCTATGCCAAACGAAAGCTTGTTATTCGAACAGACAATCATCTTGTTCATTGCTGGCGTTGTGATTATCGCTCCAAAAATCTGATGCATTTGCTTCGTGTGAAAGCAAAAGAATTTGGCCTTGAAACACTAAAAGAATATGAAGATGTATTCCTCAGTCGTCTTCTGAGAGATGAGAATCATCGTGCTCGCTGTGTGACCATTTACAATGGTCTTGGAATCTTTGATGACTATCTTGAGGATGTAGAGAACGTCAAAATAGAGCCAGCCAAACTCCCAGATGGTTTCATCTTCCTAGCTAACGAAATCAATTCAAAGGACAGGTACATTCAATATCATTTGAAGTATTTGGCTTCACGTGGTCTATCAAGTGAAGAAGATTTGTGGTATTGGAAATTCTGTGTAGCACCACAAGAAGACAAAGAATACTCTTGGCGTGTTATCATTCCTTCCTTTGATGCTAAGGGCGAATTGAACTTCATTTCAGGTAGAAGTATTTTCAAAAATACATACATTCGTTATCTGAATTGCACGATTCCAAAGAAAAACATCATATTTAATGAGTGTTTCATAGACTGGAAGAAACCTTTGTGGTTGGTAGAAGGGCCGTTCGATTTGTGTAAGATGAGAACAGTAACTTCTAATGCAACATGTCTTTTGGGAAAAACTATGAATGAGTCTTATGAGCTCATGAGGAAAATAATAGAAAACAGAACACCAATCATCTTGGCATTAGATCCCAAAGAAGATAAACAGAAAATTAGACTTGCTAGTAGCATCCAAAGCTTTGGATCTGAAGTTCGTATCTTCGACTACCCTAAAGGCGTTGAAGATATTGGCAGTTTGTCTCATTCTGAAATGAAACAATTAGCAGAAACAGGCACTCATCTATACAACGATATGGACGAGTTGAAGAAAAGAATTAGGAAAATTTGATGTCTCTAAAAATTTGTCATATCTCGGATATTCATTGGCGCGGCCTAGAAAGACATAATGAATATCGTTTTGTCTTAGACAAACTCTATGACCTTCTTGAGGTCACACATGTTGATCTAATCATCAACACTGGTGATACTTGGCATACAAAGCTTCAACACATCACACCTGAAGCAATTAGTGCAATGCGAAACATGTTTGCAGCTTTACGAACACATGCTCCAGTGATTTCAATCTATGGCAATCATGACTTGAATCTTCAAAACAGAGAACGTTACAACATCATTAAAGAAATCATTGATGTTGAAGACAACAAAATCTCTGATGATTTCGGATGCAAGCTACTTGATCTTTCAAAGCGTCATACAGTAACACTTTCCAACAATAGAGAAGTTGTTCTTTATCCATTCTCAATGACAGATGCCAAAAATTGGGATTCTCTTAGAGAAGAGAGAAAGAATCGTCCACCAACAACCAAAGAATCTTATGAGATTGCTTTGTTTCATGGTTCTGTTGCAAACGTAGAACTTCAAAACGGTTATAACCTCAAAGAAGGTGAACTTGAAAAAGACAACTTCATCTTCAACGAGTTTCCATTTGTATTTTTGGGAGACATTCACAAGAGACAACAGCTTGCTTTTAGAAGAGACCACGAAAACAATCTCAAGCCATACGTTGCCTATGCTGGTTCATTGATTCAACAGGACTTCGGTGAAACAGTTGAAGGTCATGGCGGAATCATCTGGGACTTTAATAGCCCAGAAGATTGGAATCTCATTGATTTCGATATTGAAAATCCATACCAGCGTCATAGCGTTTCTTGGGAAGGTCTTGAAAAGACATATGAACAAATCAAGACAGTCTACGAAACAAACAAACTTGATAGAAGAGCATCATTCCGTGTACAACATGGTGGCGTAATCTTCTCTTCTGAAGCACAAGAACTTAAACAGATGGTCAAAATGAATTTGACCATTGACAATGACATTCAATTTGCTCACTCAAAGGCAATCGAACGTCAGCTTGAAGAACTCATCGAAATAAAACCAAATGTAGTTGTCAAGTCAAATCGAGATTTGCTTACAGAGTTTATCGAACAAAACGGTGGCCTCAAAAAAGCAATTCGAGAAGAAGACTACGATTTGCTCTTCGAAACAATCGATGCTCTAGAGAAGGAAAATAAACAAGAAGAAAGTACCTTGAACCGCTCCGTATGGAAGCTCAAAGAACTTTGGTTTGACAACATCTTCTCGTATGGAGAAGGTAACTACATCAACTTCGAAAGCCTTTCAGGAAACGTTGGCTTGTTTGGTTCCAACAGAACAGGAAAGTCATCTGTTTTAGGCGCTATTTGCTATACATTGTTCAATGGAACAGACCGTGGTCCTGTCAAAAACTTCTATGTCATCAACGAACACAAGAAGGCTTGTCGTGCCAAGGCTATTTTTGAAATCAATGGCGAAACCTATTGTGTTGAGAGAAGCACAAAGCGTTCAACGAAGAATGAAGTTACAAACACCAAAGTGAACTTCTATATGATGAAGGATGGTGTAAAAACCAAGAATCTCAATGGAGACTCAAGAGATGAAACTGACAAGAAGATCAGAGACATTATTGGTATCTATCAAGACTTCGAGAATACTTCATTTGCTTCACAACATGAACTTCTAACATTCATTCGTAAGGGCAGCGCTGAGTACAAGAAAGTTCTATCACGTTACTTCAACATTGATTCATATCTTTCTCTTGGCGTATTGGCTACAAAGAAGAAAGAAAAACTTGCTGGCTTGATTGCTGGTCGAACAGAAGAGACAGTCAAGAGTATTCTTCTACAGAAGGAAGAAGAAATCATTAGCTTGACAAGAATTTTGGAGGCCCAAAATCTTGAAGCAGATGTTCTAAAGAAAGCTTTTGAGGAAGCCAAGGAAAGACTTGCGTCAATCAATGTTGAATCACACAAGGAATACCACTCTAATGAGCAGCTTCTAAGAAGCAATCATGAAGAAGATGAACAAAACACAATCAAGCTAAAAGAGTTGCAAGCTAAGAGTGTGGAGCTTATGTCTTCAATTGAGAAAATCAAGGAAGAAAGAGATGCTCTTACAGTTGTTATTGCAGACAAGAAAAAGTTTGATGACAAAACTCAAGAGTTGCTCACAGCACTCAATGGGCACAAGAAAAACAAAGAAGGAAATGTCATCAAACTTAAGCTGCTTGATGAGATTCCTTGTGGAACACAATTTCCAAACTGTTCTTTCATCAAAGACTCATTTTCTGCTCAAGAAAAAATTGATTGGCAAGACAAACTGATCGAAAATCTAGAAGAGAGTCTTGCCGCCGTACAGGGCATGTATGTCACGTTAGGCAATGATCCTGATAAGAGGTATGCTGAGGCAAACCGTAGCTTCAATGAGGCTTCTAGGGGCCTTGCTGCGGTTGATCAACAGATTGACAGTATCACCAACAGAATTGAGAAATTGAAGGCAAGCAATCAAAAGTTGCAAGCTCGACAAATTGAACTTGAAAAAATCAAGGCAAACGAAAATGTTGATGAGCAAATCAAAGTTCTTACCGATGCCTATAGCGTAATCAATCACAAATACTCTGAGTGCCTAGTAAATCAAAAGAGCACAATCATGGAAATCTCTTTCAAGAAGAAAGAGAAGGAAGAATTGTCATCTAAGTTTGAAGAGCTTTCTCTTCTAATGAAAAACTTCCGAGTGATGAGTATCATTGCAGAAGCGTATTCCAAGAACGGCATTCCAGCACAAATCTTGAGGGATTACATGGACAGTGTAAATTTCTTCTCAGGATTGGTTACCAAAGATACTGACTTTGATGTCAAGGTAAGAGTTGATTCGGAGTCCAACAGTTTGGATATCGACTATGTGTTCAAGGGTAAATCACGTCCGCTTGAAACATGTTCAGGTGCAGAGAAAACATTTGCTGCCTTGGCTTTGAGAATTGCATTGATTCAATGTAGTTCTATTCCAACCTGCAACGTTCTTTTCTTGGATGAATGTTTTGGATCATTGGACGATAGTATGTTGGTTATTGCTGGGCAGCTATTGTCTTCTTTGGAATGTTACTTTGATGTCATCTTCATTATCTCTCATGAAGCATACATGAAAGAGATGGCTTCGGACTCTCTTGAGATTCAAAGAGAAGATGGATTTTCGTTAGTACAAACTGCTCCAATGAAAATTACTGAATGGATTGATGTCTAAGAGAGCTATCTAAATTCATCCATTGGGTGAGTTTATGATTTTAGCTTTCATAGCAGTTGGTTTAGTTTCTTTTTTTGGCGGCTTCGCAACTTGTTACAAGATGATGGAGATTGCTAAGAAGCATGACAATGCACCATCACGTGGTGAAATCATTGGTTCAACAGAACATATCTCTAAAACAGGCAGCAAAATGCCAACCATGGAAGAGCTTCTTGTTACCATGCCAGAAGCTATCAATGTAACGAGTTTAGATCCTAGCGAACTTGAAACCTATATGGTATGCTTGAATGAGAGACGTTCTAACTTGACTGGTGTTGTAGATCGTCAGAGACGTTCTGATGAAACTACCATTAAAATGCGAATCATAAACACAAACAACTGATAGTTACTGAAGAACATATGGCAAGCGGAATTAATCAAAGCATCGGTAAAAACTATATTGATACCAAAACAAAGGAACCACTTGTAGGTGAATCCTTTCTTTCATTTACAGTACCTTTCAACAAAGCTATTGAAAATGCCCAAAAAGAAGCTGCAAAAAAGAGCATCAAGATTGGAAAGGTTCCAACATTCGTTGTTGGTAAGCCACCAGCAGATCCAAACATGAAAGTTCTTGTTTCTGTCGCTATCTTCAAGCCACGAGCGGGAACACCAACAGAAAAAAGTCGCCGTTATTTCATTCGTATTCAACCAGCAGGAACAAATCCTGGTAGCGTATGGCCAAAAGAAACTCTCAAACCATTCATTACTCGTGATACTGGTGCAGCATCCAAAGAAGCATTACCTCTCAAACCATCACAACTTATTGGTAGTGGTAGCTTCACTCCAGAATCTCTTGCAAAAGTTGTTGAATCCAATGCTGCCGCTTTTGAAAAACAAGGAAAGCTTCCAAAAGGTATGGCTAAGAAGCTTGGAAATGCCATTAGACAAACTGTTGCAGGCAAGCTACCTGTAGTTGATGGTTTAGACGGCCTAGAAGGCGCTCAGACGGCCGTTAGAGATTACCTTGGAGAGATACTCGCACCCGTGGCTTTCCTGTCAGGAGCGGGCATCCAGGGGCCAAAGCTAAAGGATGTAATGATTGGCTTTGGAACCAAACCAAAAGGTATGCCTGAAATTGTTTTCAATGCAGCAACCAATGAAGGCTTAATTGACTCAAAGCTTGTTTGGAAACAAACGAATCAGGAAATTGGTTTGTCCTCAAAGGGAGGAAAGGGAGCTTCTGCTTCTATCGCTTCTGTATTCAATCTCTTCCAAAAGGTAGAGAAGGATAATCCTACTCTGTTCAAGAGTATTAATAGCCAATACAAAACAGAAATTGCGGCTGTAAGAGCAATTCTGAATTTGAGCAGCAAAACTTCACCAGTAGCAGCAGCTTATTGGTTAGGAATGATTGATAAGAAAGACATTCCTGTTATCGTAGAAATTCTGAAAACAGATTTGGCTAAGTCAGATTACGAAGTCAATCCTTTTGGAGATAAGAAACCAGATTTCAAATTGAAGCCAGGCGAACTAGACCAAACACAATTTAGAAACACCAATCTTGGTAAAGACCTCAAAAAGTTTGGACCTAGATTGTCACCACGACTCCTAAAGCTTTTGTCTTTGAAAGAAGCAAAGGATGTTGAGAAGGCAAGTCTTGGATTTTTCATTCTTGCTAACTTGGCTAAGGCTGTAGCTGAGACAATCAATAACTCTAAGAACATTCGTTTCAATGAGTTGTTCAAGGCATTGTTCGGAGCTAGCCAGTTTGTTCAAATCTATGCAAATACAAATGTAACAGATACAGATTCGGTAGCGTTCACGTCTTTTAAAACAGTTTACCCTCCAACTTTTGAAGGAAAGATCCTAGTTGAAGGGGACAAGAGTTACTATGCGACTAGACCACCACAAGGCGGACTAGGATTTAAGTTCGTATCTTAACTACCTGGCAAACACTTTGGGCATGGAGAATAATTTGCTGGCTTACGACATGTGTTACATGTCATAGCATATTTTTCGCCCAACATTTCTTTGAATGTATCCAAGGCAATATTATCAAGAGATTCTTTGTCTACAGGAATTTTTTTCTTCAAAGGCTCAAGCTCTTTTGCTGGTACAAAATCTGGCTTTTGAAGCTTTGGTTCTTCAAGAGTTTTTTTGCGTTCATCATTGGCAAGTCCAAGAAGAGAGTAGCCAAGAATATCCTTGTATGGAGATTCGCCAAAGGCGTCTTTCTTAGTTCCAATACGCATGAGCTTGTCGAAGATACGAACTAGGCAAAGAGCATCTGTATAGTGTTCTGGAGAAATACCGTTTGGATATACAAGAGCAAGGAATTCACCTGCTTTGAGGAAGCTATCACCATAGGCACGATTCTTTTCATCGGTGAGTTGTCCTGCTTCACGAGCAAGCTTTTCGAACTTTCCTTCTCTTGCTTTCATAGGAGCCTCATAATATTCTTCTTCAAGACTGCTTAGGCTTCGTGCCGCTGTTAGTCTATCAACCTTTGGTCCATCAAACATTTTCTTGAGCTTTTCGGCAACAGCATCAGTTTGCTTTTTGATCTTTGGTTCAAAATCTTCAAAGGAACGTCGTGCTTGACATTGCTTTGAAAGCTTTTCTGCTGCTCTAAGAACCCGAAACGATGCACGTACAGCATCATCATCACAGACAAATTTCGGTTCAAGACTTATTTCAACAAACCTTTCCAATAGTTCTCTGGCATGATTAATTTTGGCTAGTTTTTCATCGGCAAAGAGTGCACCACCAGAACGCAAGAAACTCTCTGCTCCATTTAGAATGGATAAAGCTTCCTTTGTGTTTTCAAAATACATTTCTAGCAATGAATCATCATTTGCGTATTTGCATGCTCTCACTTCAAAATCAAATGACAACTGTCTGTCATTGGTTGCTTCACTTGTTTGTTCGGAGCCATCAACAAGTGTTGCATGCTTCAAAACATTTTTTTCAATTCCCATGGTATCTTCCTTCACTGTTCGTGAAAGAAGTCTAGTGAATCTTGTTGTGTTTGCTGACCCAATCAAACATAGCAATTGATGCAGCCACACCAACATTTAGGTCATTATTTACGCCATATCCTGGAATTGAAACTGTATTAGACCAACCACCACCATACTCAATGAGAATATCTGGTACGCCACTTTTTTCGGAGCCAAAAATAAGAATTGGATTCTCTGGATACTCAAGCAAACGAATATCTTTGGTCTTGAAACCTGGTCTCTTTTCAAAAACAACCAAGTTTCTCTTCTCAAGAGTTACAATTTCTGTGAAGACATTCAAAGGAAGTTCAACGATATCTTCAAATCGATGATTGCCCATAGTTCCTTTTTCATAGAAGCCTTCTCCATCAATGATGTAGATTTTCTTACACAGAAAATTATGGGCTGTTCTGATGATAGTAGCCATATTAAAATGGTTTCCTACTCCACAAACAGCAATCTCAAAAGGACTTCTGATATCCTTTAGAGCACTACGAACGAATTCCTTTGGGAATTCTTGCTTATCAAATTGAAGTGTTGACATAACTAATGAGTGACTATACTACAGTTTTTCGCCCACGTCAAGCTCTAGCGCATATTTACGGTTACTGAGAACTTATGGCCAAACAAAAAACCCTCAAAGAAGAATATCTTTCTGAAATCACTGTAAGACTTGATGATCTTGCAAATAAGCAACAAGAAAAACCTGATCTCTTTCCTGTTACTCATGCACATGCTCAAATGCTTCTTGCAAGAGAAAAAGAAAATGGTTCAATGGCCATGAATCCTCCACCAGCATTTGCACCAGTAGAAGAACAAGTAGAAGGCTATGCAGACTTCTCTTATGGTAAGCTAGGAACCGTCCTTGCCGCTACATACGGTTTGATCTTGGTTGCTCAAACTTCGCACTGGGCTGCAAAAGGAAACAACTTCTATCAAAACCATCTTCTCTTTCAAAAAGTATACGAAGTGATGAATGAGTTGGTCGATAGCATTGGTGAACGAGCAGTTGGCCTTTCAAGAAACGGTGAAATTGTTGAACCATGTAGATTGATGAAGAATGCATGTCTTTTGGCTGCCGAAAGCAAGACAGCGCATGAAGATTTGAATCTCAAGGTTTATCTCGCAATCTGCTCATACAAGAAGATTGTTATGAAGGCATACAAGGAAATGAGAGCAGATGGAATCATGACACCTGGTCTCGAAAACCTTCTTCAAGATGTTCTAGACAAAGTAGAACAACTAGAATATCTACTTGGTCGTGTACAAGCTGGAATGCTCGGGTGAAACATGGATTATCAGGAACTCAGAAAACTATTGCGTTCTCTAAATGAAGACCTTCAGCCTTCTATTTCTCCTGCTGTTCTACAACAAGTAGAACCTGAAATCGTTGTTGAACCAGAACCAAAAAAAGATGTTGCTTCTGATGAACGCGACTACTCTGTTTACGAAGACCTAGAAAAGGTTGAACCAAAAAATTCAAGAGCCAAAGCTGCATTCGTAAGCTCAGCCAAAGAAAATGGAACAAACTTCCTTCTTGTAATTGAAGACCTAAGTGCTGATCCAAAAGTATTCATTGGTCGCGCAGCAATGGTTTGCAAGCACAACGGAAAAGTTGTCAATGCTGGCGTAAGCTTCTCTCAAAGAGCAAGCGTTGCTATTCCACCAAATCTCTTCAAGATGGTTCCTGTAAGAGGCTCCACAATGCCTCAATGGGTCAAGGCATACTTAGAAGACTGAACTATGTCTTACAACGTCATTAGCCTTGGTGAAGGCAGCTTTGGAGTTTTCGATAAGCAAAGCGACTTGAAGGGCTTTTGTAAGCTCAAGGACTTTGAATACTCAGAAGGCAAGAGTGTCTTGTTGTTTCTTGCTGGTCATGGAAATGGAGAAGCAATTCTCATACTTCTCAAGTACATCCAAGAAAATGCAATAGACAAGAAAATCTATAAGACAGAAAAAACAACGATTGTCATTCCGACACACGTCTCAGAGTTGTTAGTTCTCAGACATATACTTTCTGATTCGTGATTACGTTCTTGAATCTCTCACCACAAAGCATGAATGTGATTGCACGCTCATAGTTGCTAATCAACATATTTTTTGCCTGTAGAGGTGATATGGTAAACTCAGCGTGAGTCAAATCTGGCTTAACCATTTGGATCAAACCTTCGTCGAGGCCATAAAGAACCATTAGAGTAGATTCGTGATAACGATTGTCATCAGGATCCAAAGTCATGAAGCGTGTTATGTGCGGGGCAAGAGCACATTGCTTTGATTCAAAAACTGTTGCTTTGAATGCACGCTGAAAGTTTTTGCCGCCTGTCTTAAATGTGCTTAGTCCATGAGAACGAATGCCCAAAAGAAAGCCAGTTAGAAAAGCCTCCTCAGTCATTCTTTTCTTGTGTTCTGTTACAAGTTTTTTGTATGGATTCACTTTAGTAACCTTTTCAGAGAGCTTCTTTGGACATAAGCAGCAGTAGTCATGCCCTTCAACCTCTTGAGCACAAACTGATTTTGTTCTTGACGAATAAGCTCTTCAAAACGATCAATGCCAAGGTTGAAAACCATTATCTCATCAAGCACACCTTGTCTGCCCTTTAGAATAGGCTCGTGCCCAACGACTTCTCCACCTTCACCATACTTCTCACAGTATTCGCAAGGATACTCTTGTTCAAGCTCTAGCCTGGTAACAGTACAGCTTTTCTTTCCGTATTTGCAACCATGTCTTACACAGCAATGGCTTGTATGAACGTCTGTCTTTTTCATCTTGACACATTATACCAATAATATGAGAGAAGTCAAGCAAAGATTTCCCGAAGGATGAATGTAGCCCGCTTGTTGAGTTTCTTGAACTTGATACAGAAGCTTTCGGATGTAATGCCACCAAACATTTCTGCATTTGCATGTAGTTCGGCAAGAGCAGCAATCATGAGTGTGCAAAGAATCTTTGGGTCAAGATTTCTCTCCAAGATTTCTTCGGGCTTCTCCGTATGGAAAATCATATCGAGACCAATAAGCTTACCAATGATAGGACAACAACCATATTCAAGCCACATCTGTTCGGAGATAGCAGCATGATTAGGAAAGTGTCTTCTACCATTTTCATCAATGGTCAAGCACTTGGTCTTGCCAAGGTCATGGAACGTCGTATACTTTTCGGCAATGTCTCTGGAATAGAGATGATGCTTTTCGTGGCCCGAAAAAAGATGTTCGTAGTCAGAGAACCACTTAGGTATCTTCATACCTTCGTGTTCACCATCTAAGAGTCGTTGATAGAATTTCCACACACTGAGTCCGTGTTCATACACGTTCTGCTTATCGGTCTGATAGCAATTCTTCATTGACTCAATCATCTACTGATATACTGTTTCCATGTTTTCTCTCAATCTTTCAACTCAAATTTAAGGGCTCTGATTTCAACTGGCATTTTAGCGCTTAGGTTGAACGGGCTTTCTTCTGTGCAACGCTTCTTGAAATCATCAGCATTTGCATAAGCTTCTTTTTCTGACCTATACAATATCCTGGAATGAAGTTTGTGGAACTTCCCATTCATCGTTAGATAGCCTTCAGCAACAAGTCCAAACACTTCCATCGTCTTCTCAATTCTTCACAAGACGTGTATCACGTGCTTGACGCTTTTGCTTGGCTTTACGCTCATCAGACTTGGCATCTTGCTTTTCAAGCTCAACCTTTCGAGCAATTTCTCGTTGTTCACGAACAATACGCTTGATTTCCTGAATAGGCATCTTGAACTTTTCTGCAAGAGGAAGCCAGATGAGAGTACCAACTGTATCCTTCCTACCTGAGTATTCATTCTCGGAATCAATATCCCAATGCCTACGCTTTAGGATTTTGTAGTTGAAATAGATTCGTGTTTCAAGTGACATTTGTTATCTTTCGTAAAGGAACTTGGTGGGTGATCAGGGATTCGAACCCTGGACATACGAATTTAGAATTCGCTGTTCTAACCAACTGAACTAATCACCCTGATTTGGATCTTGTGGAGCACTACCTCGAAAAACTGTGCGTCCATCCAATTCTTCTCTTACACAAACACACCAAGGTATACGCTCGGGGTCATTTGGGTCTTCCATCGTTTCATCTTGCCATTCTGCATTGGATTGCAAACATGTGAAGCTGCAATAATCATTTGGCCGTGGAATACAAGCGTTGAGAAGAAAAAGGAAGAACGCAAACTGTTTCATTTTACCTACAATCGACTATACCGATGCTTTCGTAGCTTCAATACATGTCTATCATAGGCTAGCTTACTTGCTGTTCGAATGCAAGGGGGCAATCGATAAAAATATTTTCGCGGCAGCCACAAAAGAAATCGAAGCATAAATCACTTCTCAAATTCCTGACGAAAATAAGTCATCAATGCCCAGGCAGCATCAGCACTTTCCTGATCCCATTTGTCAATATAACGCTTGAACATGGCGAGCTTGGTTTTAGCAGCATCACGATCAGACATGACCTCTTCAAGTCTCTTAAGCATCATTTCATGAGTCTTACGAAGAGCATAGTTCTCTTCACGAAGAGAAGCAAGCTGCTTAGCATGAGTCTCTACACAGAGAGCAGCCTTAGTTTCTGCATCTTCTCGAAGCTCTCGTTCTGAGACAATCTCAGAGTAGAGTCGTTCAATGAATTCTTGAGTAGGCATGATTACTCTCGTTGAGAGTTAACGAACTTCTGAAAAGTCAACAGTGACTTAAGCAAGTCTTCGGCAGCAGTAACTTCTGCTTGAAGCTTCTGGCCAGGATCAACCAGACAGTTAGTTCTGATTTCAGGGCCAAAAAGTTGCATTGTCGAAATGTTGATTCGTCGAATCAAGAAATAGCGACCACCATATGCTTCCATTGGAGTCGGGTCTATAACCTGGTAGTAATTTTTACCACGTTGAGCAACGATTTGTCCCTTATAGGGGGCTTCAATATAAGGCATCTGATCAATCCTCGACAAGAGCCTTGGCGATTTCCTCGCGGCCCTTGCGTCGTGCACGCTTACGAGCGGCACGATCCTCGGCATCGCCATTGCCGATACCACGAAGAGGACCAACGCCAGGCGTCGCCCCACAGCAGCCGTAGCGACAGGTCTGAAGAACGTGGGAGTTATGTCCGTAGGGTTTCATGATTTATTCCTGACTTTCGAAATGTTCCACAGCTTCCTGACGAAGCCCAATACGCTTAGCTTTACGAATAAGCTTTCGTCGCGCTGTACCAACACCATGCTTGTCATGTTGACAGGTGGTGCGGACAAGTTCATCGAACTTTGCGTTGGTGATTCGTTTTGCGATGTCCATTGTCTTATTATAGCTGGTTTTACCAAAATGTCAAGAGTTATTCTCTTGAGCTTGCCAACTATTTTTGGCGTCTTTTTCGCGCCGCTTTCGACGGTCTTTCATAGGACCACCACGACGCATTTTTGCGGCCAAGATGACCGCTTCTCTACGCTTAGGCTGTTCCTTGTCAGACATGGTGATATCTCTTACTTATTCTTGCAAATGGTAACAACGAAAACAAGCACAAGAATGATGGGCCAAAAAATCGAAGTAAGTGGGCTAAACTTCATGAGTCGCTTTGCCTGGTCATCAAGCTTAGCGATTTTGAGGCGATTCTTACTCGTTTGTTCGATGAAATCTACCATACCCAAGTCGCCAGCAGTGTTAAGAAGCCAGGCTGAATAGGCAAATGCCCAAACAAAGGTCCAAACAACACCAATGCTATAGATGGTAACCAGGATTTCGAGAGTGCTCATTGTTGACATGTCTTTATCTTAGCAGATTTTACAAAATTGTCAAGCGAAAATGACAGTGACAAAGGCGTACAGGAAAAAGCCTGTAATTACGCCAACGAAAATGCCAGAAACAAGACCATCGCAATAGGGCTTCAAATTCATGTCTTTATTATGACACATTTTAGAGAAATGTCAAGGGCTATTTTTTCGGCATGAAAACAAAAAATTCTTCTTGACTTTCGTCACCATTTTGCTATAATGACTGTATGAGCAAGCAAGAAAAGCGCAATCCTGGTCCTCGTGAAGCTAAGAAAAAGGCTGTAAACGCCTGGTTTGCTGCTGGAATTAATGCAGCAAAGCAAAAGGCTAAGTTTGCTAAAGAAAAAGCTTGACTATCTTCTAAAGTGTGCTATAGTTAAAGACACTGGAAGATTGGCAGAGATGGCCGATTGCGACTGTTTGCTAAACAGTAGAGCGTGTTAAAGCGTTCCACAGGTTCGAATCCTGTATCTTCCTCCAAATCCTAACCATAGGTGCGTTCGTGACACAAGTTACCAACATCGAAAATCATCTAGTAGAGAGAGGCGTCTCCTTTCCGTACCACTGCTATGTGGATCACGAAGGTTGTAGCACCACTTTCTACCTTTTCGATTTCCAGGGTAAGCTTACTGGTTATCAAACGTACAATCCGAATGGTACAAAGGCCGTTAGCGGCTCTGGAAGGCGTCAGAAGGAAGCCTTTAAGGACATGGCCAAGTATTGGACCTATGTGACCAAGGGCGAACGTAATAGGCGCTACAACGTTGTATGGGGCCTAGAAACGCTTACGCTGCATAAGGATGTTGTCTTCGTTACAGAAGGCGTTTTTGATTCGGTCAAGGTTCATAACTTTGGCATGCCGTCTCTTGCTGTTCTTTCGAATGATCCTTGCGATGATTTGATGACACAGTTTTCGCTTTTGAAGCGTACAAAGACTGTTGTTGTTCTTTGTGATGCTGATGCCGCTGGAACAAAGCTTGCTAAGCTTGGTCATTTTGCCTTTCGTACTCCTAGCTTCGATGGTAAGAAGGATCTTGGTGATCTTACACAAGAAGAGGCAAATCAGTTTCTTTGTGCCGTTCTTTTTGAGGTAGGTAAGCATGCTTAATCCAGTCGTTCTAGTCAACGAAAACATTACTGATGAAGAGATTGGTCAAATCGTCTCTGCTTCTGGTAATGAACGACGTGTAACAATCTTTGATCCCAAGGTAAAGGGTGAACGAATCGTTCTTCCTGACTTTGGAACATTTTTTGTGGGCTATGAGACAAGCAAACAGATTGAGGCCGACGAAATTTTCTCCATGATTCATGGTGAAGATGATGCCGCTTGGATTGTTCCACCATCATTCAAGATGGCTCATCTAATGAAGCGTCTAGGATTGTTTCCTAGTGTGGGTCAAGCCATGAAAAATGGCTGGAACATGGATATCCCTTTTGGCTTCTCGCAACATATCGTGAGAATCAACAGAATTCGCGGCATCCTAACTGTTTTCAAAAACGCTTGACTTCCACAATAATCCTGCTATAATAGCCAAACTATGTCCAACTTTTCTGTAGAAGTAACCTTGATTGATGCGCTTCACCCTATTGAGGGTGCAGACGCTATCGAGCTTGCACAAATTCGTGGATATAAGGCTATTGTACGCAAGGGAACTTTCACTGTTGGTGAAAAGGTCATTTACATTCCTACAGATTCCATCCTTCCTGAAAGCTTGATTGCTGAATTTGGAATGACAGGTAAGTTTGCGGGTTCCAAGAAGAATCGCGTAAAAGCCATTCGTCTTCGTGGTGTATTGTCTGAAGGTGTCATCATCAAGTGCGATCCTTCATTGGAGCTTGGTTCTGACCAGGCTGAAGCAATGGGAATCACTAAGTATGAAATGGTTATTCCGAAAGAGCTTACTGGCAAGGTTGTAGGCGTTCAGTACAATATCTCAATGAGCTATGACATTGAGGCATTCAAGAACTATCCTGATCTCATTCAGGAAGGTGAAGATGTCGTCATCACCGAGAAGCTTCATGGCGTTTGTGCTATTTTCACTCTTCTACCAGAAGAGCATTGGTTCTCTCGTACATTTCGTGAGATTGAAGTGCCAGGCTCTTATGATAGAGAAACAGGAATTGAGACTCTACCAATTTTTGGTCCACCACAGACAGTTGACAACGTAGATTTTTTTGCTGCTTCTAAGGGTCTTGCAAAGAATGGACTAGTGTTTGTTCTTGCCGAAAACAAGAACAATGTTTACTGCGATACTGCTGTTCGCTTGAACATTCGAGAGAGAATGAAGGAAAGCTTTCTGATTCCAGTTCTCCTAAAGGATGGTCCCGTTCATTTGTTCGGAGAGATTTTCGGGCCAGGCGTCCAAGACTTGCATTATGATTCCTATGATGCTAAGCCATCATTTCGAGTGTTTGATATCTATGTTGGTCTTCGTGATCAAGGTAGATTCTTGAACGATGAAGAGCTTGAGATGGTGCTTTCTGATATTGAATTGCCACGTGTTCCTGTTCTTTATCGTGGCCCATTCAAGCAAGAAATTCTTGAAGAGCTAACGAACGGAAAAGAAACAATTTCGGGCAAGCAACTTCACATTCGAGAAGGTGTTGTTGTTCGAACTCTAAGAGAACATAATCGTGGTGGCTTCGTATCTGGAACAAGAGCATTCAATGGCTTCCATGGAAGAACACAGTTGAAGTCAGTTTCCTCAGATTATCTACTACGTAAAAATCCCAACGCAACTGAATACCAGTAAGAGATACAATGTATACTAGACTTTTCCATGACGCCGATGATGAAATCGAAGTCTTCAACTACTATACTGACCGTAGCAAGCAGCTTGCCTTCTATGATTACCATTGGTGTGGAGACATTCAGGCATTCTCAGAGAACAACGAAATCGTTGGCTATTACACCATCTTCACTCATGGTACTTCACAACAGGCTTACCTTAGTTTCTTCGTTCTGAAGAGCCATCGTGGCAAGACAGTTTTCCTGAAGTTCATTCGAGAAATTTGGAGCAAGTCTGATAAGTGTCCATTCATCACTGTTCCAGATTGTGGCTTGATTTCATTCTTCGATAAGCACAAGATTCCTTATGTGTCTCTTGGAGAAGGTTTTCATTTCAAGTCATTGAGCTATCGACTGATTGAGATTGCTTATGGAAGCAAACGTGCAAAGCGTTCGGGCGTTCCATACATGTATCATATCGACGAAGGTCTTACGATCATGAAGAACTTCAACTTCGGTATTGATGCGATGAATGCATATTGCTTGCATCCGCTTTTTCAAGAGGATGACCAGCTTTGGACGACATTCAACAAGATTCTTCCACAGGTGAACCTTCCACAAAAGGAAGTTATGCTTGCTATGGAATACAGGAACATTGCAAACGCATATCTTGCTCATCGATATGTTGGTTCGCCCAAGGACATTGCTCTGTCTCCAATCAAGGAAGTGAATCAAATGTTGGTTGCAGATAAGATCCAGAACTACAAGGATTTTATGGAGCATCACAAGAAGCATCCGAAGTATCATGCACTGAAGCGATATTTCGAAAATTGGTTTCGTAGACTTGATTTGGATCAAGATACGATTGATGCGGCAATTCGTAGAATCAGTTGACAATCAAAAAATTCGTGCTACAACAATAGGCAGTCATGTCAGAAAACACATCAACACTTTTCGCCATTATCTTTATTTGTGCCGCTCTAAGCGGTATGACTTTCTTCATTTCAGATTGTAGCAAACATTCTGATGAACTTGATTCATACAATGAAAATACAATCACTTACAACAAGCATCTGATGATTCGAGAGTGTAGAACATCTTGCGAACCATATCGAGTAGTCAAGATGTCTTTCAATGAGAGTAACTCAATCATTTGTGAGTGTGGTGAAGGTTTGATTCCTCATCGACAAACAGTTGAAATTGCTGCGCCTGATGCTCGTGGAGCAATGCCAACAAATTCAAGGACTGTAGTTGCACCTGATGCTGGTATACCAACGAGACCAGGTAATTCAAATCCTACACCACCACGTTCAAGATTCGAACTAACTAACTAAGTTAGAACGGACATAATGCTCTGGTTGAGCTATGAAATCAAGAATACCAAAGAAGGGTGAGCCAGGCTATTCTCTCTATATGAGAAAATTACTTGAGCGATATCATTCTCGTCGTAATCAATTCGTTGATTTGCTAGGGGGTAAATGTACTTGTTGTGGTTCAACCGAACAACTTGAAATCGATCACATTGATTCAAGTCAAAAAGAATTGACTGTTACAACAATGTGCTATTCTTCAATGAAGCGTGCACTAGCTGAATTGGCAAAATGTCAACTTCTTTGCAAGTCTTGTCATCAAAAGAAAACAAACAATGTTGATCGTGGCCTTGACTTCTTTGGAAAAGATGGTAAAGTTCAATTTGAATGTGCTGGTTGTGGAATAGTTAAAGAAACGAATCCGCAATCGTATAGAAAGCGATTGAAGAACAATAAAAGTGGCAAGGTGACTTGCTCAAGAAAATGTTCTGCAAAGGTACAATTTAACCTCGTATAGCCAAGTGGTTAAGGCAGCGGCTTTATACTCCGTGTAGTCCCTGATAAGGATAAGATCCCTGGTTCGAATCCAGGTACGAGGACCAATTTAGCGTATAGCTCTCTACCTAGAGAAATGCGTAAGAAACTAATACAAGAACTCAGACAAGCAATTTTTGAGATTGCAATGACAGACGTGTCAGGAGTACAATGTGCACCTGGCTCTACGCATTTAATGTCTACCTGCAAAATCTCTGACAAGGAATACTTTTTGAAGTTCTCCGAAGAGAGTAACTTTAGAGATATTGATCCAAGCCTTCAAATCTTGATTGAGTATCTTGCATACAACATTTATTCTCTCTATCCAAACATCAAGATTCCTCCAGCAATTCATTTGGTGTATGACCCGCAAAAAAACAGAGTGGGCATTGCTTCATTGAAAGTGCCTGGTAAAATGGCTCTTCCATTGTCAAGCAAACAAGAGCTTGGTAAAGGATTGTCCGCAGGCGTTTTCGTTGACATCTTCCTTGCTAATTGGGATGCTGTAGGAATGGGCACAGGAAATGTAATCGTTGACAAAGATGATTACACACGAATTGATCCAGGCGGAGCTTTGACATTCAGAGCACAAGGTGGTCGTAAGGGTGGACATTTCTCTGATGATGCTGGTGAACTTCAAACAATGCTTGACCCAAACTTTGGTGGCTCTGGAAAAGTCTTCCAGCACAGTGATTTGAAGATGGCTGCCAAAACTTTCTTAGAAGTTTCATGGTCAGATATTCAAGCAAAGATTCAACAAGTCGATGCCCTAATCAAAAACGAAATTGCATTGCATCAAAAAGAAAATCCAAGATTGTTCGCGCAGCTTTCAACACATTGGAATAGCGATGTTCAACACGTATTAGCCGTTTTAAAGAAAAGATACTTTAAGGTTGGACAGCAAGCCCAATTCGTGTTATCTTCCTAATGATGTTCAAACCAACTGAACTAGTCATCAACAAAAATACTGGACGTACCATGCTTGTCATTGAACAAGAAGGTAGCCAAGTCTTTTGTTCTTACGTATCTGGCAACAAATACGTGACTGGTATGTTCCATTCATCCGAATTAGGATCCTTGGTAGAACACATGAATCGATATTTCGATAAGCAAGCCGAGAAAAAGGCTGAGGCTATCAACAAACAACGTCTAGAAGAGAAGATTGAACGACTCGCTAGGCAAAAAGAAAAGAAAGAAACCGAAAACCAATGAATCTATCAATTGTAAAATCAAATCCTCTTGTCCTCCGTGCCGTAATGAACTTGTTCACCGTATTTGTTCTTTTCGTCGCGTTTGGCATCATGATTTTCACTGGTGCTGGACAGTTTTGTCCATTCATTCCCAACTTCACTGTAGCAGTCGTTTGGTTTGCCGTGACTCTTTTGGCATTGAGCTATCAACTCAAGTTTGCTGAAAAGCAGCTTCGTCAAGCTCTGATTCTCGCTAAGATTTGAATAAAAGCCCTGATTTTAGGGGCTTACTTTTCTCTTGACATTTTAGGCTGATATGCTATACTGAATGCATGTCACAGCTAATCAAGAGCTATTTGCAGACCAAGAGTCTGAATGACCTTCGTGCAGAGCATGGCGTTCGCGTTCATGTGAAGGGTCATCTTGCTACCCTTGCATACGATCAGTTTGAGGCCAAGAATAGTGATGAGATTGCTTGTCATTGTCGTGGCATGGTCATTGCTCGTGAGGATGGCGCAGACATTGATGTAACCGTTCCTTTCGAGGCACGTATACTTGCATTTCCTTTCATTCGTTTCTTCAACTATGGTCATATGAACCTTGTATTCGAGCCTATGGCAGTTTACGAGAAGGTTGATGGCACCATGATCGTTTGCTATTTCGATAGCATCAAGAATGTTTGGCGTGTTGCGACTCGTAACGTACCTGATGGTTCCAACGTGTTTGGCGATCATGGCGTTACCTTTCACATGCTTTTCGAGCGTGCTGTGATGGAGCAGTTGGGTATGTCTTTTGAGGCATTCACAAAGCTACTTGCTAAGGATGTGACTTATATTTTCGAGCTAATGACTCCAATGAATGTTGTTGTTGTGAAGCATGAGAAGTTTCATATTTGCCTTCTTGGTGCTCGTAATCTGGTAAGTGGTTCGGAGTGTCTTGTAGATCAGCTTTCGATTTCAGACTTGGTTCCTGTTCCTGAGAATTATATTGATCAGTTTCGTGGCTTGAAGGATGAGGATTTCTTCAATGCTCTCGTGATTGCTGCAAATGCACGTGATCCACAGAAGCATGAGGGCTACGTCATTGTTGGTCCTGATATGCAGCGCTTGAAGATTAAGTCTGATGCTTATGTGACCTTCAACAAGGTTCATGACTTGACCAAGTATGATATCCTTGGTTTGATCCTGGATAACACTGTCGATGATTTCATTCCTATGATGCAGGATCATCACAAGGTGATGGTTGACGTTGTTTCAGAGAAGCTTTCGCTTTGGGTTACGACTGTCAATAAGGCTCTTGCAGATTTCGAGTGGTTCAAGTATGGTTCTCGTAAGGACTTTGCTGCTTACTTGATTCCGCAGAAGGTTTTGGAGCCTTTGCAGGCTCATATTTTCCGTGCCTACGCTAAGAATGCAACAATCACCGAGGTTCAGTCGGTATTGATTGGCATGAAGGGTGCAGACGACCGCTACAGCGATGCAAGCATTCGTAAGATTGCAGATTGGATTTCACTATGACCCGCGCAATTCCTGATCAATTCAACACCGTATTCAAGGAATATGACACACTGAAGAATGCAATTGATAGTGGTGAACGACTTGCTCGTTTAGAAACTGTCGAGACTTTTTCGGGCGTCATTGTTGCAATGCGTAGATTTGGAAAGATTGCGTTTGGCAAGGTTCTTTCTACGCATGGTTGTATTCAAATCATGCTTCAAGAAAATACCGATTCTGAAGCAGGAATGTCAACTAAGGAACTAGTCAAGCAATTGACTCTTGGTTCTTATGTGAAGGTTGTGGGCAATCCTGCTCTGACTTCCACAAGGGAGCCAACTCTTTTTGTGACTCAAATTGAGGTTGTACAGACTGCCACCAATTCTTTTCCTGACAAGTTCAATGGCGTCTCTGAACAAGAGAAGCGTCGTCTTCGTTATCAGGAAACATTGGTAAATCAAGATGCTCACAACTTGATTCGTAATCGTTCCAAGTTCATGCGAGTCATTCGTGATTACTTGGATGGCAAGGGATTTTTGGAGGTTGAAACTCCAATCCTACATAATGCTGCATGTGGAGCAAATGCTCGGGCCTTCACTACACATGTAAGAGCAACAGACAGTGCTCAGGTACTTCGAATTGCTCCAGAAACATATCTCAAGAGAATGACTGCTGGTGGCTTCCACAAGATTTACGAGATTGGTAAGCAGTTTCGTAATGAAGGTGTTGATCCAACTCATATGCCTGAATTCACTTCATGCGAATGGTATGAAGCATTCACTGACTACAAGGATCAGATTCCTAATTTCTTGAACATGGTAAGCGTAATCGAAGATGCGTTTGGCAAGAAGATTCTTCCTGAAAGAATGGAAGTTCGTAGTTGGGCATCATTGATGGCTGAGTATGTAAACCCAACCGTTGTTGATCCAACTCTTTCTCTTGATGAAGTTTTCAAGAAGTATGTTCGACCAAACCTTCAGGAACCAATCATTGTTGCAGACTATCCCGCCGTAGTTGCTCCTCTTGCAAAGAGAAGTAGTTACGAACCTGGATTTGTAGAAATGTGGCAGTTTATTTGGAAGGGCCAAGAAATTGCCAAGTGTTACACAGAGCTTGTTGATCCAGTTGCACAGAGAGAAGCTCTTGAACGTCAACGTGGTGAACATGAGGCTATGGAACTTGACGAAGGGTTCTTACAGACTATGGAGTTTGGTATGCCACCACAAGCTGGCCTTGGTTTTGGTGTTGATCGACTCTTTGCTCTCATGATGGAAGTTGATGACATTCGCGATTCCGTTTTCTTTCCACTAGGTGTTTGATGACCACAGAAGAACAATGCAGAAAAATTTTAGCTCGCTGGCCTGATAAAGTTTTGCTTTACAAACAAGGTAAATCAGTAATGGGTTTTCTTGTTGGGCAAGTAATAAAGGAAACCAATGGCATGGAAGATAGCCAGTTGGTTTACGAAGCTATGCTCATGTGTTTAAATGAAGAACAGTAGAACCCTTACAATCATTGCTGATGAAGAAAAGCCCTGGACATGTAGCCATGAATGTCCTATGCTTGTGAAAGTCACTAATCATTACGATTATACGGGTAAATGCTTGCTTGGACCGCCAAGATATTTTGGGTTTTCCCCACAATACTTTAGGAAAGAAGATTCCTATCTTAGACTTGACATTTGTACCAGACTGCTTCCGTTTGATTCAAGTCTGCTAAAGAAGAACCAATGAAATTTCTCCATATCACCGACATTCATCTTGATCATTTGCAAGAGCAAACCAGACCAGTTTACATTGCTGAAACAGGCAAAACAAAACGAGTTACTGGTTTGAAAGAATTTGTTGATTACTATCAACACAGAATTGTGGCTGATGGTTTGGATGGTATCTTTTTGACTGGAGATATCACAACTTGTCAACATCTTCCTGACCATTTGAAGTTTTTGGCTGAGATGATCAAGTGCCCAATTTATTTCATCTTGGGCAACCATGACTACTATGGTGGCGACAAAATCATGGGTGGTTTAAGTCAGAAGTTTGCTACAACCTTTGATAGAGATTTGGGGCCAGCAACTACAGGTGTCCAACATAGTACCAATCTTCACTATATGACAGCACGTAAAGAGGCTATCATTCAGACTACTGAAGAAGGTAAGAAGATTGCCATTGTAGGTTCTGATGGATGGTATGATGGCGAGTATGCTTACTTCAGTCGTTCAGAACTATTCATGACTGATTTCGTTACGATCAAAGAATTCAAAACTTTGTTCAAGGAAACAATCAAAGAGAAAACTAGAAGCGGTCAGTTTTATCCAATGACCCCTGGCGACTCTTTCTTTTCATATCACCAAGAACACGGTTTGCCTTATCCACTTCAGAAGAAGTTCAAGGATGTGGCAATGGAATTCACCAAGATTCTAGATGAACAAATCGTTCATGCTCTTGCTAATGATGTGAATGAGATTGTTGTTCTTACACATGTTCCGCCATACGAAATCAACTCTCAATATAGAGGTAAAGTATCTGATGAAGATTGGATGCCTTACTTTAGTTCGAAGTTTTGTGGTGATGCAGTTAGGATTGCAGCCTTGAACAATCCAAATGTGAAGTTCACTGTTCTATGTGGACATTCACATGCTGATGTAGAAAACAAGGTCAGAGAAAATCTTGTTTGTTATACAACTGCTGCTGAATATAGACAGATTTATGCTGGAAGAGTTCTTGAGTTTTGATTAGACTAAGTTGGCATGAACCAAGTACCACAAAAACTTTCTGACGAAACAATCGTTTACATCCGCGACATTCTTGCTCTTGCATTGATTTCACAAACAGACATCGTGAATCATCTTCGAGGCATGGAATTTGAAACTGTTCTAAAGGGAGAGACTCATTATCTCGTTCCAACAGAACGCTATAAGGTAGAATATGCAAATGTAGCAAAACAACTTGTTGCATTAGCTGAAGCTGCTGAGGGTGGCGAAGGCGAACTATCATTTCCTAACGAGGATGCAAACTGATGGAATTGAAGCTCGTACAACTTACCGTTGGTGGAGCTTTTTACATTCTTTCATTAGCTGAAACAACTGTTGAAGCTGCCGCCGCATTGCTTTTCGAATCTGATATTGATGAAGAAACTCCAATTGAAGAATGGAGTTTGACTCCTATCTCATCTGAACGAGCCAGTAATCTTTTCTTGACCAATGAAGATACAGGCGAAAAAATTTCATTGCTTTCGTTGCATGAAGCAACTGAATTTCCCTTTGTGCAATCTTGTTCTGAATGGTGATATATGACTGAATCAATTCGATTTTCAACGCAAATCCAAATTGGAGAAGACAGAGTAGAAACTGTTTTCGAATTCAACAAAGGTGATTTGACATTGAGAGCAATAATTCCGAAGCATAATGTTGATGTGATTAGTGCAGTTGATGCTAAAACAGCCGAGTTAGTTGAACAAGAATACTACTTTGCTAGCCTTGATTGTGTCAATGATGAGAATTGTTGATTATTTCGTAAAATGCTTTACTTGCCATGAAAAACTGCTATAGTTAAACTCATGGAGTGAGCGGATGACTAAACGGGCTCTGGTATTGGGTGGCGGTGCAGCCAAAGGTGCTTTTCAAGCTGGAGTCATTTATCGTTTGGCAGAACAACATTCGTGGAGCATCGTAACAGGAGTTTCTGTTGGTGCTATCAACGGTGCTTGTATTGCAATGCATAACGAAGCCGATTTACCAATTGCTGTAGCAAAGCTTGTTGGCTATTGGAAGTACAATCTAAACAATGGACAAGTTTTCAAGAAGTGGGCACCACTAGACTGGATGAATTATCCAATCGCCTACTTCAAGAATGGCTTGTATGATTTTGGGCCTCTTAAAAGCTTCCTTTCATCCAGAATCGATACAAAAATGCTTTCCTCTTCTGATGTTGATTACATCATAGGAGCAACATCATTCAATGATGGAACATTCAAGCAAGCTACTAAGGCAACAGCAAACATTATCGATTGGATAATGGCTTCTGCAAGTTTTCCTATGGCCTTTCCTCCAGTAACCATTGATGGTAAGCAATACATTGATGGTGCTCTTCGTAATAGTGTTCCTATTAGAGAAGCAATCAAGGCAGGCGCAACAGAAATTGATGTAGTCATCACTGATCCTCTTGGATTTCACAAGAAAGAAAATAAGAAGCCTGACAACATCCTCGATATCTTTCTTCGTACAGCAGAGATTATCTCTGATGAATCGTATGTGTATGAATTGCAAAAAATTTGCAGCCAACACAATGTCAAAATTACTGTGTACTCACCTAAAGAACATCTTACCAATGATCCATTGGATTTCTCTCAAGACAAAGTTGTAAAGCTACTTGAGATTGGTCTTATGGAAGTAGATGTTTGGCATTCTCAATGAGTTGAGATAAAACGTTTGCAAGCATCTTGGAATCGAGTAACTTCCTTTTTGACAAAATCAAATTTGTTTTGTGGTGTGATTCCTTGCATTTGTGTTAGTGCATATTTGATTTTTCTTGAGAAGTCAGAGAGAATTGAATCAATATCGTCTGGATCAAAAGCTTCTGCTAATGTTTGGTTCAAATTGTCAATTTCTTCTTTGAGTAGTTTCTTGTCGGCCATGTTTCTTAGATATCAGAATGTCTTGCGTTTGATTTAAGTAAGTGCTAATCTCTTGGTTATGAATATACCAAAAAAGTTTGTTGGTCTTCATGCTCATAGCGTATTGTCAATTGGTGATGGTTTAGGTCGTCCTAAAGAACACATTGACTTCGCTATTGAAAATGGCATGGATGCGCTTGCTCTAACAGACCATGGAAACATGGATGGTCTTGCAGACCAATTATTTGCTTGGGAAGCCTTGAAAAAAAACGGCTCAAACTTCAAAGCTATTCCTGGACTTGAAAGCTATTACATCGACTCTCTCACAGACTGGAAGAGAATGTATATGGAGGCCCGCGAGAACGGCTCTGTAACCCGCAAGAAGGCGAAGAAAGCCAAAGGGGAGGTAGAGGTACTACAAGAGGAGCTTGCTGCCATTGGAGACGATTCTAAGGCCACTGAGGCAGAGATTGCAGAACGTTATGGAGATGACAAGAAAGCAATTGAAGAAGAGTCAGGCTCTATCATGGAAAATGAAGAAGAGTCCAAAGACTACAAAAAATTCTTTGACCCAATCAAGCAAAGAAACCATCTTGTTCTTCTCCCAAAAAACAAGCAAGGCTTGATGACCTTGTTTAGAATCGTATCTGAATCCTACAAGGATGGCTTCTACAAGTATCCAAGAGTTGATTTGGATATGCTCAGAAAGTATTCTGATGGCAATCTCATTGCTTCAACTGCATGCATTGCTGGAAAGCTTGCTTCTGTTGTTGCTATGAATCTGAAATCAGATTTTAGGGCTGGTTTTGCGCCTGAAATGCTTACAGAGAATGAAGAACTCATTCAAGCAGAGCTCAAAAGAGTTATTGGAGACTTTCAAGAAGCATTAGGTGTAGAGAATTACTATCTCGAACTTCAATTCAACAAACTTCCACTTCAACATATTGTCAACTATCATTTGATGAAGGCAAGTAAAGAAACGGGAGCAAAGCTCATTGTTACTTGCGATTCACATTATGCTCGCCCAGAATATTGGAGAGAACGAGAAATCTACAAGGCAATGATTTGGTCAGGAAAGACCAAAGGAAGTCTTTCGTCTGATAACATTCCAAAGAAGATTGATGAACTCAAGTGTGAATTGTATCCAAAGAATGCAGAACAGGTTTGGGGAACTTATCTTGAACAAGGTAAGCCTCTAGGTTTCTATCAAGATCAAACGATTTTCGATGCTATTGAAAGAACTTGGAGCATTGCTCATGAACAAATCGACATCAATGTTCTAGAGATTGACAAGAAAGTAAAACTTCCAAGCATCAAAAAGGTTTCTTCTCCTGAAGAGATTGACAAGGCAGAATCAAAAGTACGTGAACGCAAATTGAAGTCACCAACAAAGTTTGAAAATCCTTTGGAAGTGAATGAAGAAGAGATCATGTTTGAAATTCTTAAGCAACATGCTTCAGAAGGTTTGCGTAAAAAAGGTTTGGGCACAAACAAAGAGTATATCAACAGACTTATCATTGAACTCGATACAATCAGACATTTGAAGATTACGAGTTACTTCCTAACGTACGAAAAGATTATGGAGCTTGTCTCTCAGAAGATGCTTGTAGGTGCTGGAAGAGGTTCTGCGTGTGGAAGCTTACTTGCTTATGTCTTGGGAATCACCCAAGTAGATCCTATCAGATTTGGTTTGCTCTTTGAACGTTTCCTATCCAAGAAGAAGTATGGTTGGCCTGATATCGATTCAGATTCCTCTGATAGAGAATATGCTTTGAAAGTAATCACTGAATATTTTGGAGAAGACAGCGTTCTTGCTATCAGCACATATGGACAGTTACAGATGAAGTCTCTTATCAGAGACCTTGGAAGACTTTACAATGTTCCTCTTGATGAGATTGGTGAAGTTACATTTGCAACTGAAAGAGAATCAAGACAAGTTGCTAAGGGTACAGAGGCATATGATGGTACTACCTGGTTCTTGACATATGACGAAGCCAAACTTAACTCTCCGACATTCAATGAGTTTTTGAAGAAGTATCCTGAGATTGAAGATTCAATCAGGGTTTTGTTCAAGAACTATCGTTCATGCTTTACAGAAGGCACAAAACTTCTTACTGATGAAGGTGAAAAAACTGTTGCAGAGATTCTTGCTGAGAAACCAGATATGGGCTATCTCAATAGCTTTGGTGAAGTTGAATACAACTCTGATTACGAGCTAATCGTAAAAGACGAGCAAGATGTTTTCGAACTTGAGCTTGAGGATGGAACGATATTGGAACTCACGGGTGACCATGAAGTTCTAACGCAGGAAGGATACAAAAAAGTCAGTGACCTAAAAGATACTGACTATATGGTTCAGGTTCCGCCAAGTCCTCTATTAGCGCCATCGCCAGATTCATAATTTGACTTGCCGCCATATTGAGCATAGATGTTTTGCATTCTCTTCTCTTCTGGAGACATTGCAGCAAGACTAGCTTCTGAGCTTTTTCTATTTTCTGCACGTCGAGCATCTTCTTGTTCGCCCATGTGCTTTTTGTAGGCTGGAAGTTGTCTAAGAACAGCAATTTGCTTTGCAGCAATGTTGATCATTTTGTCATAGAAGAATTTTTCGCCTGGTGTAAGTTCTTGAGACTTTTTTGCTTCTGCTGACTTAACTTTTGCAAGTTCTGCCTTCTTCATCAAATCAAGAATCATAGGAAGTGGAGTATCGTACATTTTTTCGTACATGCTCTTCATTTCTTCTTTTGTCATTGTATTTGAGCGTTGAACATTGGTTGGTGGGCCAAATGGATGTTCTGTTTCAAGCAAAACACTAAGGGCCTTTAGTTCTTTGACGCAAACGTTTTTATTAATTGTGTTTGTTGAGTTAGACATGTTATACTGCTGTAAGTATGACCAACAAAATAAGAATAAAGAGAGTTGAGAAAGTAAAGCGTGAGAAGGTCTATGATATCCATCATAAGATCAGTCCCGAAAACTTTCTTGAGGACCATCCAAACATTGTAGCAAACGGAATGGTGATTTCAAACTGTGGTCGTCATGCAGGCGGCGTTATCATTTCCGACAATGTATATGAGAATATGCCTGTAAAGCGCAGCAATAACGTGATGCAGACTCCATGGACAGAAGGTTTGAATGGACATCAGTTGGAACCACTAGGTTTCTTGAAGTTCGATATTCTTGCTGTTGGTACATTGAGAGTTGTTGAAGATACGATTCGAAAAATCATTGCAAAGAAAATTGGGGCCTTGGAAAATGAAGTTCCATTTGATCAAGTAAAGGAATGGTTCGAAGCAAATCTTCATCCTGATAACAATGCTATGGATGACCAAGAGGTCTATGAACATGTTTATCACAAAGGTAATTGGAGTGGCATCTTCCAGTTTGCTCAGCCTCCCGTTCGTAAGTTCGTTATGGCTCTCAAACCACGTTCAATAAATGACATTTCAGCAACAACAAGTATTTATAGACCTGGACCATTGTGTTTAAGCGAAGATACAGAGGTTCTTGTACGTAAGAACAAATGGAATAAGAAAAAAGAATACAGGTGGAAAACTATCAAACAACTATTTGAACAACATCAAATTAGTAAACCAACAAAAATTTTGTCTTTAAATGAAGAAACAAAAAAATTGGTTTCAAACCAAATACAAAACGTATTTCATTCTGGCAAGAAAGAAGTTTTTACAATTAAGATTCAACAATGGAAAGAAGGACCTAATCAATTTTTAGTTTCAGAAAAATCTAACAAGAATAGGTTGCTTGAAGCAACATCAGAACATTTGTTTTTGACAACAGAAGGCTGGAAGAAGCTTTCTGATTTGCAAATTGGTAGTGATTATTTGCTTGTACAAAATAAGCCAGTATCGAAATCACGAACTAAAAAACACATATCAGGTAAATCAAACTTTCGCAACCTGGCTTTTTCAAACTACCAATATAAATGTGCAATGTGTGATTGGTCAAAGGGTAGTCTTGATGTTAATCATATATCTGGAAACAGAAACAAAAATAACGAGATTGATAATCTTGGTTATCTTTGTCCAAATTGTCATAGACAGTTTACTGAGGGTACTCTTTCGAAAAAAGAAATTGTAGCAGCAAATCAAAAGTATAAACTTGTCAACAATGACGATATCAGGTGTGTTAGGTACATGGGATGTGCATCAGTGGGATTTAAAGAAACTTATGACATTTCAATGCTATCACCTCATAACAATTTTGTCGCTGGAGGATTTATAGTTCATAATTCGGCTGGCGTTGATAGACTGTATCTTCAAAACAGAGCTAACAAGGCAAGCATCAAATACAAACATCCAATGTTGAAAGAAATTTTGGACAATCAGGAAGGATGTATTGCTGGTAATACCTTGGTTGAAACAGATATAGGACAAATGACAGTTACGGCTCTTGTTGATAGATGTAACCTTTCTGAAGTTACTTTGGGAGCTATTACAACACCCAAAATCAAAACCTACAATACAACTGAAAATAAGGTTGAATTAGAAGAGATTGTTGCTATCAAACCAATGGGTAAAAAATCAACAATCACCATAGCTTTTGATGACGGAACTTTTCTTACTCTTACGGAAGACCATGTTGTCTTTACGAAGGATGGAGAGAAGGAAGCTGGTCAATTGACAGAAGAGGATGAGATTTTATCAATCAGGGAGTAACTCTGGTGAGTTTGTGATCTGTTGTGTTGACAAGAACAACGGTTACGTTATACTTCTTTGCTAACGAACCAACGGCGGCAAGATTTTTGAATGAATCATCATAGAAATAAACTACTCCTGGCTTCACACGCTTTATTAGTGCGGACACAAAAGCTTTCTTACGCCCTGCGTGGAATCCTGTATCATTGGCTTTTTCTTTTGTTCCCACCGCAGCAATTGGTATTGAGCCTATTCCTTCTTTCCTTAAGATTTTGTTGACAGGTGTAGCATCATATCTGGCTGTGCAAATCCAAACATGATTTGGAAGGTCACCACCAAATTTTGAAATTGCATCTTTCAAAATATTCATATAAGGCATTTTCGTATATTTGTCTGAATCAATATATTCGGCGCCCTCATTTTCCTTTGGTTCATAGAACTCAATGAAGTATGCAGGTTGAATCATTTCAATTGTTTCATTCGTGGTTTTATCGAAGATTCGAACCTTTGTAACGACTCTTACTAGGGTGTCATCAAAATCGAAAATGTAAAGAACATGAGGGTTGATGTTTGGTTCCATTGTGCTTGCCTTAAGTAAGAGTATCTGCTAATCTTATTCTTGCTTATGTCTAAAGAGATTACCACAAAAAAAATTGTTTCAATTGTAAAAAACGATAAGCCACAATTGGTATGGGACATTCAAACAGAAAAGAACCATAACTTCTTTGCTAACAAAACTCTTGTCCATAACTGTATTCTCTATCAGGAATCTTTGCAGCTAATCTACCATAAATTAGCTGGTGTTCCTCTAGATGAAACCGACATGGTTCGTAAAGCTTTCACCAAGAAAGACATTCTGAACAAAGACAAGGCTATTCAAGAACGTAACAAGCTTCGTACAGAATTTATTACGAAGTGCAGAGAAGCCAATAACATTGATGAAGCAGTAAGCGGAGACATTTTCGATGAGCTTGAAAAGTATGTCTCTTATTCGTTCAACAAGTGTTTGGATTCCGAAACAAAAATTCGCGGCCTTACAAAGGAAGGCACTTTCTTTCTCAAATCAATCTCGGATATAACTCCAGGAGAAATGGTAGAGACAAGAGACGAAAAAACGGGCAATAAGATTTACACAAAAGTTGTTGCCCTTCACAACAATGGAACCAAAAAGGTTTTCCATTTCTTTCTAGATGATGGTACATCGGTAAGATGCACAGAAGACCACAAGTTCAGAACAACAGATGGTAGAATGCTTCCAATCATGCAAATCATGAAAGAAAACCTAGACATCGTATCAGAAAAGTTTGAGGATTGACATGCTATCGAATATAACAAGAAAACAAATTCAAGACCACGTTGACCTTGATTTATACAACACAAGCAAACCATTTCCATTTGGAATCTTCAGTGCAGGACTCAATTATCCTATAGCAGATGCAATTCGTGATCAAATTGTAGCAATGCCAGAATCAGATTTTGATCGCTATGAAAATCCATTTGAAAAGAAGTTCACCCTTAGAAACAAAAACTTTGATGGCAAGCTTGGTGAACTATTTCAATACTTTGAATCAAGAGAATTTGTTTCGTTAGTAGAAAATCTTGTAGAGTATCCGTTAGAGCTTGATACAGATAGATTGTATTGGGGCGTTCATATTTTTGGTAATGGAGACAAGCTTGACATTCATACTGATGCTGGCATTCATCCAATCAAGAACAAGCGAAAATATGTAACTGTTGGATTGTACTTGAGTCATGAATGGAATTACACTTATGGTGGTAATTTAGAATTTTGGTCAGGCACAGAAGTTACTGTTCCAAAACCAAAGCTTGAAAAGCTTGAGCGCTCTACAATGCCATCACACAATAAGTTGGTTATCTTCACAAACACAGATAATGCCTGGCATGGCTCTCCTGAGCCTGTACAATGCCCTCCAAATTCCAAACGTATCTTCGTTACCATTTCTTATTTGGCAGCCAAGGCAACGCCACAAGCAGTCTTTAGACTTGATATGAAGAACAAATTGAAGAAGGCACGTTTTGTTGGAAGACCAGGACTTGATTCCTTTTCAAAAGAAATTGAAGAATTGAGATTGAAACGAGCAGATCCAGAAGGATGCTTGGATGTGTATAGGTTTGATTCTGATAAGAAGATGTGATAGAGTTTCATATGGCGAAAATTGTCTCTGTTGATTATATCGGTGAAAAACAAACTTTTGATTTGGAAGTAGCTCATCCAGACCATCAATTTTATCTTGCTAATGGCTTACTAACCAGTAATAGCCATGCTACAGCCTATTCAATCCTTTCATATCAAAGCGCATATCTGCTTACAAAGCATCAGGATGAGTGGATTACTTCATTCATTGACTATTGTGCAACAGCAAAAGGAAAGCTTACTGGAAAAGAAGATCCGAAGTCTGTTGCTATTCGTGAAGCAATGAAACTTGGCTATAAGCTAGGTAAGCCAGATTTGAATTGGTCAGGTTTGAACTACGATGTAAAGAAAGACAAGGAAGGTCAATGGTTGATTCCATCTTTCCTTTCTCTCAAAGGCATTGGTAATGCAGCCGCAGCAGAAGTAATCCATCTTCGTAAAGATGGCGAAGCTTATGATGATGTTTATTCTCTTTTCATGAAGAAGAATGGCGAATGGAAACATTCTAAGTTCAACAAAGGCGCTTTAGAGTCGTTGATTCAAATTGAAGCATTGGAAAGTATGGGTCTTGTTGGTGAAGACAAGATGTTCAAGAATTACAAACAGCTACATTTCGTGGCCATCGAAAACTTTGATGTTATCAAACGATTCTTTGCTCGTAAGAAGACAACATCACAAGATGTAATTGCAAAGATTGATGAGCTTGTAGCTGAATCACAGTCTATTGAGGATTGGAGTAGAGAAGAGAAGAAAGACTTCCAGTTAGAAATCGTTGGACAGTATGATATTTCTCAAACCTACGACCCAGAAGTTTTTGAGCAGCTAGAAAAGAATGGCATTCCATCAATCGATGACATCTTTGAATCAAAGTCTTCCAAAGCAGCAATGTGTTGGTTCTTTGTTCAGAAGTCTCAGGTTGCCACAACAAAGACAAAAAAGACTTACATCAAAATCACAGCAGTTGGTGGACAAAATCAACAGTATACGATTTTCTTTTGGAATGCTTCTATCACAGAAAAGGCATTGCCAAGAGAAGGTGATTTGATGGTATCTACATTGAAGAAAGGTGATTGGGGATTTTCAAGCAACGATTCTATCACTTCTTGCGTAGTAAGTCGTAAAGTAAGTGTTGTATGATGCCTATCTATAGCGGATATGAAAAACCTCAAAAGCGAAGCAGAGAAAATAGCGAAGAGCATTGTTGAAGGTCAGGTCAGCAAAATCTTTGAAGAAAAGATTATGATGTCCACACCAAAAGCCTATGTTCAAAAGACAGAAGCTCTTTCTGGTGCCACAAAAGAAGCTCATGATGCATTGTATAGACGTTACATTGAGGACTTCAATAGAGTCCAACTTGAACTTCAATCTGCTTCACGCAAAACCAACTATCTTGGTCTAAGAACTCTCTATCAGAACAGAAACTTTCTTTTGAATGCTATCAAGCTTCATGAGCTATACTTCTCCAACATTTCTGATTTGTCGAGTGAAATTTCTGATGCTTCGATTGCTTATACCAAGCTTTCTGAATGCTTTGGAACTTTTGCTGCTTGGCAAGAAGATTTCATTGCAGCTTGCTTGACTTCAAGAGAAGGTTGGGGCATTTGCTATTATGATCCTTATCTCAAGACCTATACGAACACAGTCATTGACCTTCATGATACAGCAGTACCAGTAGGTTGCTGCCCTGTCATTGTAATGGACATGTGGAGTCATGCATACTTTCATGATTACGGTACAGACAAGAAAAGTTATGTTTACAACATGATGAAGGAACTGAATTGGGATATCATTGAAGCAAGATTTGAAGCTGGAATCGCTGGCGATTTGAATGCTATCTTTGCATTGAAGCCAATTCAACAATCGAACAATACCATTACAACACCAACTGCGGTGAACTTTGAAGAACTTCCAGTGAGTACATTTAGTGGTCCAGGACCACAAAGCCCTCCTGATCCAAACAAACCAGATATGGCACCACAACCAACATCACCAATGTTTGAAGAATTATCTGCTATAGAAAACAAGTTCAAGAAGATTGTTCTTGGATGATAGGGTACTTAGGTTTCACATGGCCAAATTTAAATCACTTTTTGAAGATTATCAAGATGAATTGAAACCAGTCAATCCTGCTGAGACGGATGCTGTTCAATACACAACAAACATTTCTCTAGACCAACTTGTTGATCGTTATCTTCGTCAATATGAAAAAGAAGGTGTTGGTGGTAATAGCACTACCTCTGATACTCATCCAATGCAAGAAAGAAAAGCTTCTTGGAGAGATGACTTTTTCAAAATCTTGAAAGAAGCACCTGGTGATGATCCCAATGCAGCACCTCCAGACGGTGGTGGAGATGCGGGAATGGATGCTGGGCTTGATATGGGTGGCCTGGGAGATATGGGAATGGATGACATGGGTGATGAATCTGCACCTGAAGAAAAGCCAAGTGGTCCCGAAGTTCTTCCACCTAACCTAGATGTTGAACGTTTTGCCGAATTAGTTTTTGGCCTTATGTCAAACTACGAAAATCTTCTTGATCCCAAAACTACTATCATGAACAGAGCAGAAGCTTTTGTTGCCAAGAACTACAGTCCACGTCATGCTGAAAAATTGAAGACATTCATTCAAACCAAGTTTGGTGAAGGATTCAAGGACCGCGCTAGAGAGATGCCAGATGCACTTGCTGTAGGTTCAATGGGTGATACTAGTAGTTTCGGTGTTGGTGGTGGCGGCGGTGGTGGCGGACCAGCACCAGTCTGATAAAAAAAATTGAAACTTGCTTAGTCTTTCTTTTGTGACCGATACAAAAGAAAAGCAAGGCATTTTTGTTGATCCCATTGAATGGGCTTTAGCAAATCGTAACAAATTGAAGACCCAATTAGTGGGTGGCCTCAGAGTATCTCCAGAACAAATGTTGAGAGATGGTCGGAGAAAGCTAATTAAAAATATACAGGAGAGCACATACAAAAACCTCAGCGTAACTTTGTCGTACAGAAACTATGTGATGTTTCATAGGTTGTGTCATATGAGCGGATATAACCCTACAACGTTTCTTGAAAAACTTTGTGCACAATTTGAAACAAATAATGAGCAGATGATGATATGGCTTGAAACCATTAAGAAACAAAACGACGAGAAGAATGCCACAATGGCTTTGACTGAGGATGACATATACGCTATGCTTGAAGAAGCGGAAAAGGAAAAGAGAAATGACTGACAAAAAACTTCCAGAGTCAACCGACATAGAATTTGGGCTTGAACAATTAGCGAAGGATGAAAAGGCGTTTCATGCCTTTATGTTGGCATTGGATGCCGACCTTTTCCCAAGCAATTTGGAAAGTTTGACTCCGATGGAAAAAGAACTCTTGCTAAAGGATACGTTCTTAAAGCTCTATGAGGAAAATAACATTCTCTCAGATAGGATTGAAGACTTGGAACGTGGCTTAGAAGAAGTAACACATCACCTTTATACGTTACACTCAGAAATCAAGGCAGCTTTCAAGGAAATGTCTGGTAGAGACGAAAAGACAATTGAAAAGAACACTGTTGATTTCAATGCAAAAGAAAAATCTGGCGGAGCAACAATTTTGCTAAATCCCGCAGCAATGAAGAACAATCCTTCATACAAGAAGATGGATAACTATGCTTATCCAATGGCCAATGAAGTGGGTGGTAAATGGACAGTAAATTGAAAAAAGTAAAACTCTTCCTCAAGAAGTATTGGCTCTATTTTGCGATAGGTATTTGTGCCATCATTGCTGTTATATTCATGTTCCCAACAATGAATAGTGATAACTTCTGGTTCAAGCTAGTCAAGAAATTGATGAAGCAAGCTGATGAGGTAAATGGAAAAATCATTGACATCAATGATAAGGCTCGTGAAGAAGAAGACAAGATTCGTCAAGATTTGTCGAAAGACAAAAATGAAATTGAAGAGAAGGCAAGACTAGAAGCAGAAGCAAATGCTAAAAGACAAGCTGAAGAAGCACAACGATTAGCACAAGCTGGAAAAGAAAATCCAGATGTTGCAACTGACCAGCTTTCTGATAAGTTTGGTATTCCAAGAGGTGACAAGTGAATAAATTTTTTGCAGCAATTCTAGCTTTCTGTTTGATGATTCCTTCAGTATCGTTTGCAGATCCACCTGAATGGATTTTACAAGAGCCACCAACTTTTGAATTAGCTCAACCATTACAACTACGATATGATGAAGCAACTATTCCAGGCGCAAGAATCTTCTCTCTAAGACTCAATCAAGCTGCACCATCTGCTGGTGTTCTTTTGAATGCAGAAGCAAATGCATGGATCATTTCTCAATTCAATTACGTTCAGATGTATTGGATTACTGAAATGAATCGAAGACTAGATTTGACAAGAACATGGGCTCAAGCTGAGAGACAAGCATTGGCAGCGAGGCATAATGCAGAGGTTGCAACATGTGAGGTTCAAGTCGAGAATGCTCGTAATCAGAATCTATTATTGACTCAAGCTAGTGAGCATTTGATCAAAGAAAACAGAAGAACGGTTCGTTTGTATAGAGTGATGATGGTTACTACTGTACTTGGAGCAGCGTTTGTTGCTATAGTACCAATTGTGAATTCGTCTAGATAAGAATCCAACTGTTCTGTCTAATTACGGACATGGCTACTCCTACTAAATCAAAAGTCAAATCACTACCTGTTCTCTTCTTACGTGATACAAGCAACAAAGCATCAGCAAGCTTCACAATTGCATGGTTGTCTTTCAATGTTGTATTTGCTTGGCTCATTCTTTACATTTTTGGTGGCATCGTAGGAGTTACTGTTCCAGATTTTGATGCAGCCGCAGCAGTAGCTTTCCTTTCTCCAACTTTGGGTCTATACTTTCTTAGACGTCAAACAGAAAAGGATTCTGGTTCTTTGGTAGATAAACTCAAAGAAGCAGTAGCAACCGAAGACTCTGTGGATGACGAATCTACTGAAGCATAACATGGCAACCAAACTACAAGGACTCGATAATAAAGCTTGCTTTGATTTAGATTTCAAAAAATGTAGTAAAGACAAAATTAGCGAACTCATACTTCTAACATTGCAAAACCAACATAACAAAAACGTTGTTGTTGATTTGGAAATGTCTATTCCAACGAAGCATGCACAGTTGATTGTCTTTTGGGATACAGGCTATCAGGAAGATGCAGAAAAAGTTATCAAGTGTATTGAGGAAGTTTGTTTGAAACTCTGAACTATTGATATACTTACGTCTGTTAATTGAGTAATTTCTATGCCTAAAGTAACAGACCAACAAAAACTCATCATCATCGAAGCTCTACGCAGTGACTTCGACAAGTATTTCATGACAGAGGTTGGTGAACAACCACCTGCACCAGGTGCTCCACCAGCAGCACCAGCAGCCGCTCCTGCGGCTCCAGCAGCGCCAGCAGCAGATGACCCTACAGCAATGCTCGGTCAACTCGATGACCCTAATGCAGCGCCTCCTGTGGACTATACTACAGAACAATTTGTTGAAGACCTAAACAAGATTCGTGGCGGTCGTTCATTTGATGATCAAGATGTATATTCACAAATTGACACAATGTTCCAACAAGTTGATCCAACATCTAAAGAAGCAGTGAAGAGTGTTCTTCAACAGCTTGCACCAATTGTAACTCCACCAGCGGGTACTGAAGGTGGAGACATTCCAGCACAAGTTGATCCATCAGGTCAAAGTATGAATACACCACCAGCCGCAGCCGCTCCAGCAGCGCCAGCCGTTAGTGCACCAGCAGAAGCTCCACCAGCTTGATAAGGAAATTTATGAAACGCTCACTCAAAGAAGAATACAAAATTGCCGATGAAGTCAAGATGGTTGCTACCAATGACAAGGAACTTGTTTCCTATGCCAAGAAGTGGGAAGACTTCATGCTTCGTACAATCAAAGAAGCCAACGAACTTCACAAAGAAGGTGCTGCACTTCAAGCATCAGATGTTTTCGAGCTTAGACAATCACAAACAAGAAATCGATTCGTGCTTGCACGTCTTGGTTCCCTCAAAAGTCTTGTAAAAGCAATTATTGCACTTTATGAGCAAGCAAGAAAAGAAACTTGAGGCTGAGATTTTCTACTTAGATCCCAAGTAGGTTCTAATGGACAAATCAGCAAAAGAACGAAGAGAGAAAGCGATCATTCAAATCTTAGAGCAGCTAAGTGATGACTTGCAGTCCTCTATTGCAGAACTTCAAAAGTCAAACGCTCCAAGAGAGACGCTTGAGAAGTTTCCATTGGAAGCCAAGTCAAAAATTCACTATTGGCTCTCCAAGCTCTATGATGAGATGGAAGCTAGAGAGAAAAATCTGGAAATCGCCTATGATGGCGCACAACAGATTATCAAGAAATTGAGAGCATCAGAAACACCACCTCAAAAGAAAATCAAAATCATTGAATTGGTGACACGTAAGAATGATGATCGATAATCAGTCGATTCGAAAGAATTTGCCTACCATCTTGAAAAACACGTAGGTTGCTACGGTCATTCCAAGGGCGAACATCATCTGTAGATTTTCGATTTGGTCTAGTGTCATTGTCTTTTCCTCACAATGTAAGTATAGCACAATGCTGCACCGCGTCAAGTGACAACTAAGAAAAAAGGCTGCACACAAAAGTGGCAGCCTTAAAACGCGATTATGCGAAAGATCAATCAGCCCACAAGGACTTCGTTGATCATTTCGCTTTGCTTGGTAGAAATGAGCACTTCTTCATCAGAAGGTGTGAGTGCAACAACATTGATTGTGCCTCCACGACCCTTGCCAACACTCATCGAACGAACACGCAGGTCAAGGTTATTGACTCTACGAAGAGCCGCAGGGCCATCCTCAGAGACAGAGAGACGAATGCGTGTGTTTGGTGTTGCTGTGCGAAGTGTGCTACGTAGGGTTGCTTTGTTCATGTTAATATAATCTCCAGGGGAGGGACTGTTGCCCTCGATTTCATTAACTGTAACACAGCTTTGGGGTGAAGTCAAGAAACTTTTTATGTATATGACAAACTTTTTTCACAAACGTAGACTGTAAGACACTCCACTACACTTGAAGGAAAATCCTATGGAAAATATAGTATCACTCATTTTGTTGGGACTATCACATTTTGCTGGTTCTAATGTCACAACACTATTAGAACAACAACAGAATATGTGCTTTGTACCAACTGAGGCGCAATACTGCAACGATGAAAATTACAAAATTGCCGCAACTATGGCAATTTTGGAAGAAATGGAGGTTTGGACTTCACCTGAAGGAAATGTAACCTATGCCACATCTTGTAGAAATCAACCAGGCGGTTGTGAGGCCCACATTGCGAAAGTTGTTGACATCATTTTCGATATTTCGTGTGAAAGCAATTTTGACCCATTCATGGTTATGGCAATTGCTAAGCATGAGTCGAATTTCAATCCATTCATTCAACATCGAAACTCAAAAGCAACTGGTCTCTTACAGTTGATGCCACGAAGTCCGTTTGCAAAAGGCATCAGATTCATTCACAACAGACAATTTAGAGAATCATGTCGTAATCATGAAACATATTGCCAAGAAGAAATTTTGCATGCTTCATTCAGATTGCTATACCGAAGCATTGCAAGGTGTGGTAGTCTTAATAGAGGTCTAGGAATGTATGGTTCAGGTTTCTGTACAGGCTCAAGAGATTTTGCAAGGTACGTTGACCGCTATGGTTCTGAACTAGAAGAGAGAACCATAAGAATGAACGAGAGGATACTCACCAATGATTCGACAAGTAACTGAGAATGGAAATGTATTGACTGTGAATGTTTCTGACAGTACAAGCATTGCTTCCATGAGATATGAAACAGATGCTCAGATTTTGACTGTTGCTTACAAAAAAGGCAAAGGCGTCAAGTATGAATTCCCAGGCGTGCCAAAAGAGAAGTTTGACTTTTTGAAGAATGCACCAAGCCTAGGAAAAGCATTAGCTTATCTGAAGAAAGAAATGGGGCTATGACCTTCAAATCAAAACTCATCATCAATACACTCTATGATAATGACCGAGGACCTGGAATGGTTTACAAAAATCTCATCAAGGGTCTAATAGAGATTGACTATTCATATCTTGCACTGCGTAACGGTCAGGGCACTGGTAACTTCCAGCTTGATGACCGAGAAACTTTTGTTGGTTCACTGCAAGCAGTGAACTATACAGATGCAGAGATTGATCTCTTCGGCCCAAACTGTTTTGTTATGCCACGTGAGCTTACAAGACATGTAGAAAGCATTGCTCTTCTGAATTCAGCGAATAGCTTTGTAGTGCCTTCTCAATGGGTCAAAGACAAGTATTTGCATTACGATGCCAATGTCATTGCTGGAAGACCAATTCATATTTGGGCATCAGGCATTGATACTGAAAAGTTCAAGCCAAAAGCACCAAAGAGAAAACTTGACTCCATTGACCAAATGAAAGTCATGATATACTTTAAGAATCGTACCGACACAGACTACGAAGCTATTGTCAATTCTCTTAAGCTTTTGGGAGTCAAAGAAGAAAATATCTTCACTCTCAACTATGGTGCATACAGTCAGCAACTTTTGTTGGATGTATGTGAATTAGCAGATGCAGCAATCATTCTTGCAAACACTGAATCACAAGGTATTGCAAATCTTGAAATCCTATCAATGAACGTTCCTTGTTTCTTTGTGGACCAAACGAAATGGACATATGAAGTGGACCCAAAAATTGTTTGGGAGGCCGCATCATCTATGCCTTACTTCAATATGCAAATGGGAGCACTACACTCATTCAATCCAGACTTCATTGAGCAGATGAAAGGATTCCTTATGATGACTGTTGCAGGTATCTTTGCACCGCGTCAATATATCGTAGAGAACTTTAGCTTAGCTAAGAAGGCTCGTGACTACGTAAGTCTCATTGAACCAATAGCTTGAAGATAGCAACAATCAATAGGAACGTTATGAAGCAAACCTTCATAGCGTTTTTTTGGTATCTTCTTACTTCTTCAATAGAGAAACCACCCTCAAGCAAATGCTGATTCTGAATGATGATGCCCAATGCAGAGCAAAAGATAATGGACAGAAGTATGATGATTGCTTTGATCATGAATCTTCCGAGTAGTCTACATTTTCCATGTTTAGAAATCGTTTTTTCATTGTTTGAATGGCTTGAGGATTTTGGTCAACAAGAATGAAGTTTCGGCCTTCTTGAATAGCTGCATCACCAGTTGTACCACTTCCAGCAAAAAAGTCCAGAACAACTCCATTCTGAGGGCAAGAAACTTTGATGATTCTTTTCAGAATGGGCAAAGGCTTTTGGGTTGGATATCCTGTCTTCTCTTTTCCGTTTGTAGGAACAATGGTTTGCCACCAAACGTCCGTAGGAGTTTTTCCACGAGCAGCTTTTTCGGGGCCAACTAAACCTGGTGCCATATAAGGAATTCTATCCATTGCATCATAGTTCCAAACATAGTCCTTGTTGTTCTTCACATAGAACAAGATGTTATCATGCTTAGCTGACCAACGCTTCTTTGATCTTGCTCCATAGTCATATGACCAGATGATTTCGTTCATGAAGTTCTCACGACCAAAGATTTGATCAAGAAGAACTTTGCAGTAATGAACTTCTCTATAGTCAATGTGAAAATAGAGACTTCCATTGTCTCTGAGAACTCTATGCGCTTCAAGAAGTCTTGGTTTGATGAAGCCCAAAAAATCTTCGAAGCTATCAGCATATTCACCTTCTCTATTGTTTCGCTTTTGCGTTTTACCAGTATTGAAAGGTGGATCAATGTAAACAAGATCAATAGAGTTACTTGGAATCTTCTTTAGGACAGATAGATTGTCTCCTTGAATTACAAAATTTTTCATATCTGTCTAGTTTAATTCAAAAAACGCATAGACTTAAGAATATTTTGTCATTCATTGGGTATTGGAAAATAGTTAAGTCCAACTACGGAGATATGACAATCAATGGCTTTCAAAACAACATTCAACAAAACTAATGGTCTCTATGAAGACAACAGTCCATCAGACTCAGTTGCAGGCTTTGCATTTGAAAACGGTGGCTACTCAGAGTCGAACCTTTTTGTAGGAACAACAACCCTTACACTAAGCGTAACTCAAAGCACTGTTGCTGTAACTGCTTCCGTGAACGTTCGTCTTGCCCTTCCATCAGCACCAGTTGATGGTCAGCTCTACGTAATTTCAAAGGCACAAAGCGCTGTTATGACAGTTTCTCTTACAGGAACCAGCACCGCGCATACAATCAATGGTCTTGCAACACCAGTTGATCTTCTAACCGCAGCAGGGTCAAAGACAGTTCGCTTCGTTGGTACTCCAATGAACATGTGGATCACAGGCTGATAAAATCACTACGTAGTTAAATGCGAAGGCCAGGAGTTACCTGGCCTTTTTCATTTCTACTTGTTAGCGTTGCGTCTAGCGTGCTCGTCTCGACCCTTGTACTTCCTATCGAAAGAATCAAGCTTCAAGAAATCAGCATTAGCATGAGAAGACTTCATTTTGCCGCCTGTCAAAAACAACTCCAAGGCTCTATCAACTGGAAGAAGAGTCGTTGACTTATCATCTACGGTTGGTCCCCATCCAAGCCTAAGCAAGAAATTCAACATTGCCTCTGGATGAACACCAGCATTCTTGTAAGTGAGCATTGAAGCTGCACCATCACGCTTGGAAAGCTTTTTCCCATTTGCAAAGATGAGACCCAAATGAGCAAACTTTGGAAGCTCTCGCTTATCATCAAACACCGAACTAAGTGCAGTCCAAATGCCAACATGTCGAGCAGTGTTTGTGATATGATCAGAACCTCTAATCACATAGTTCACCATGGAAACGTAATCATCAACGGTTGAAGCAAAGTGATAGGTTGGTAGATTGTGCTTGTCATCACCACGAAGAAGAACTTGATTGTCAAAGTTCTTGATATCATTCTCTGTGATTTGAATGCGGCCACCAATCTCATCAACCCACGAAGTAGGAAAGAGATCGCGATTCCACTTGAGAAGAATAGCTCCATTGTCTAGTTCAAAAGCAAAGCCCTTCTCAACAAGAAGCTTTGCAATGTTCCTGTACATGAGAATACGACCAGACTGCTTGAATGTTGAATCAACACTCAACCCAAGCCAATCGAGACAATCAAAAATTGGTTGTACTGCTGATTCCTGATTTCTCTCTACATCAGTATCGTCAATGCGAACTTGAAACTTGCCACCCGAAGACTTTGCTACAAGCCAATTGAAGTAGGCTGTACGAGCAGTACCAAGATGGAAGTCTCCTGTAGGACTAGGAGCTATGCGTGTGTTGTATTTCATGACAGATAGTAGAGGATAACCAACAAAGTTGGAAGGGTCAAGATAGAAGCCACAAAAGTGACTAAAGGATGATGAACGATTTCACTCATGACGACTAAAATCGCTTCGTAGATGGCTTTTTAAGAAAAGATGTTTCGTGCCATCTTCAAGTACCACACCGTAAAGTGGATTTCCACCATTGAACTTAATGTCCACATTATCGTAGTTTGGCTGGCCATTCGTGTTATTTCGAGGCACATCATCATGATGATATCCAGGAATGCAAGGAAACCAACCAGGCATGAGCATATGCACACGCGTGTCAAGAATGAAATCGGGATGGTTCAAGAATTCTGGATAGAGCGAATCTAGGAATGCCTTAGTGATAGGTCCACCAAGAGCAATCGAAGCATCACGATCACACGAGAATAGCATAGGCTCGTTCTTGACTTCGTTGTCAGTAAACGTAGGAAGGTAATCTCCCATGTGAACCTGGCTGTTGAATTTGTACATGAATCAACTATATCAGATTTTAGAGAAATGTCAAGGACTATTCGACATCATTTTGTTCTTGACAATATGAGAAAACCTGATATAATCCTCAATATGCCATACGTTCCCTTTAGATATCAGCCTACGCCTACTTCCACACATGGCGCTCTCTTCTGTCAACATCGTCGTTCTGAGGATATGACTCGGGAAATCCTTAGAAGTTTTGGCTTTAGGCATAGCGCTCGTACAAGATACTCTACTTTGGGTATGCCAATGTATGAGTCTGATGTCTTTCGTGCCTGGAAGCTGATTTCTCAGATTCAGCTATTTGCACAGAGTGTAAGTCTTGAGTCTGCTCGGCCTTCGTCGCCAATTCATGCACGAACCATTGTTTCGCGTCGTGCGGGCTATGCTCATCGCTGTTTGATTCTTCCGTTGAGTCAAGTTGCTGTGGCCATGAGTGCTACGACAACTAGATCATTGGCTATTGATGTAAAGAATGCAAAGGCAATCTTTAAGTCACTTGGCTTTATTGGTCGTTTCGAACCAATTATCAGAATCGATTTTGCAGAGAATCGTCGTTCGGAATTGGTTGTTGGAAACCTTCCAAAGTTTGCTCCAGTTTCTACTTTGCCTGGTTTGGTTGGCACCGTTGACTATTCAACGCTATTTTCTCGTCGCTATGCTGTTGATGCAATCAATCAGATTGGTGTTGTGGCAGCAAATGATCCAGCAACGTCATTTGTGACAGACGCAAACGTTCGTCATGATTATCGACCACGTAGTAGCCGTAGAAGTCCAGTAGCACAAGTTCGTCAGCAGTTTGAGAACATGTCTGTTCCTGTTACTCCAGCAACACCTGTGGTTCCACCACCAACCTATCGTGATTTGACTATTGAGGATTTTTCGTCGCACATTCTTTTGGGTCTGGACAATATGTATCAGCCAAATCAGCGTGGTCTTTTTCAGGATACATCACCTGAAAACAGGGCCAGGGAGCGAATGGAGCGCTATCAAGCACAACATGGTTCTTTGAACATTGGTTATTTCTTTCAGATCATTGAGGGATTTTATCAGTCACGTATTAGTCCATTCAACACATACATGATTGATCGAGTCTATCAGTTGGTTAGTCGCCCTTCACCAGGTGATTCAATGGAGCGTTCGCGCTGGGATGAATATGTCATTCAGCAATTCTATCTTCCAAACGGTGTTCTTGCTCATCCTAACTTGGTTCCACCAGTTATGCCTTGGACAATGCCTGCAAACCGCTTCATTGAACCAGAAGTTACGTTCACTCGCGCCGATTTCGATCGAAACGAGAGAATTGGAGCATGGACCAACTACTCTTATGAACAAATTCAAGGCTTTAGTGGTCAGTCTGATTGTAACTGTGGTGATTGCAGAGTATCTCGATATCGTTGGGTTCATGGAAGTCTTAACTCTCGTGCACAGACAATCATTGAGCGCACTGGAAGCTTTCAACTTGGTCCACTTCCTTTGCTTGAACGACGAACGAAGCCCAACTTTTTCAACAATCCTTTCATTGGTATGAACGCTCTCGTAACAATGATGCTTGTACCTGAAATGAATGCTTGATGTTTTTCCTTCATCCTGGATGAAGGAAAAATCTGTTATACAGATGGCAGGCTTTTGGTTCCTGGACCATTTGAAAGATGGGATACAATTCAGGAAGCCATAGGATTTTATCGAGCAAATCCAAAGTATCAAGAAGCACTGAAAAACAATTCAAGTATTGGAATGTTTCCTTTCTTCCTGGTTAGGTTTAGAAAAATGGGTTGGCCCATCGAAATTTTAAACATTGTTGCCCTTGACATTTCTTAAAACTCTGATAGAGTAAGCAAATGCCTACGAAGACCAAGCCCGCAAAAGCAACCCGTATCGCCAACACCCTGACCTGGGAAGAGTTTGCCAAGCTGGAAGAGAACGATGTTACCCTTCCTGTTCGACGTTTCGGCCCTGCTCGTCCGCCTGTCATGAAGCTTTACGCCTTTGGAGTCGATACCAAGGCTGAGATTGCTGCAACGGTCAAGAAGATTCGGAATCTTGGTTTCGACGTCTTTTTCGAGAAGAATCCGCAGCAGCCCTCCTATTCCACGAGGGATTTCATCCAGGCAATCACGCCCAATGCCGATTGGCGCAAGCTCATGTGTGTTGTGGGCAAGTTGAAGCCTGATGAAGTCGAGGAAATCAACACGAACGCTGTTAACCTCTGGTGGGATTGATTTTCTAAAAATAGTTCTTGCACATTGCTCATAGTCTGCTATAATGAGTCTATGAGCAACACGGAATCCTTCTACGAAGCCCTCGAAACCGCCCGTATCGAGCGTGAGCATGAAATGGCCGAAATCGTGGCTTATTTCAACGATCTTGACCGTGCTTTTGAGGCTTCTGAAGCTGAATACGGTAATCTCTGCCTCGAAAAGGTGTGAAATGCTAACGGACAAGCAGAAAAAGGCCCTGAATCTCTTCGTTTCTGTCAAAAAGGCGTCGGATCTTACCCAAAATGGGCATGCCCTGATCAACAATGAAATCAAGGGTTTGCTCGCTCTTGGGCTTGTGGATTACGCGCCAAGTAAGTCAATGGCTTACAAGGTTACCAATCTGGGCAAATCTGCACTAATTTCGGCCTGAGACATTTTTAGTCCTTGCCATTTTAGTAAAACCTGCTATAATGAATCTATGAGCAAAGCAAAGAACACGGTTGTCAGTCTCGTTCTCGTGAACCTTTTTGACGAGTTTCAGGGGCTTTACGCTGATGGCAAGCTCATCGCTCAGGATAACGGCCTTGACACTGGCGAACAGATCGTGAAGCTCTCGAAAAAGAACGTGAAATGCACGCTCGAAACTCGCAATTTTCCCGATAGCAATGAAGCTGCAATGGCTATCTATAGCATGGGCTGTTTTCCTGCGAAGCTTTCGGCCATCAATTTCTGAGGCTCAAATGTGCACCTATTTCATCACGGAAAAGACCTTCTGCAAAGAGGGATTAAACGACCAAAAGACTCGTAAATTCCCTGATGGAAAGACCTTCCTTGACTATTACTTGGCTCTCAAGTATATGACAGTCAGGCAAAGTGAGGGCATTTCGGTGAAAATGTATCATTTTGAGGCCAAAACCAAGCTTTGGTACAGGCATAATTTTCAATATGGTGAATGTGACATTGTGGGGTGATTCATGGATGCTGTTCTAGTTTGTAGCGATGATTGGGAAGGTCTCTTTTTTGATGGGGTTTTGGCAACAGAAGGCCATCACATTTCGTTAGGGACAGTCTTTGAAAAACTCATCAAAAACGGCAATAAGGTTGACAGTTTTACTGTACGATATTGCTCTATCGAATGGATTGAAGAAGAGGGCAATTTCCCGCCAAATCTAAGCGATGTAGTCTTCGCAAAGTAAGCTAAAAACAACGAATTAAGGTGTCCTCAAACGGGGACACTTTCTTCATTTAAGGCGTTGACAATTTGAGAAAATATGTTATAATGAGTGTATGAGGAAGCAAGGAAGCTTCCCTGAAAGAAAAGAAAAAATGCGCTCAATTCTCCTAGTCCTGACCCTTATCACTCTTGTTGGCTGTAGTGGGCCAGGCGTCAACATCGACGAAGATGCTGATGTCATGGTCGATGGTGGAGTCGATGTTGATAGCATGGTTCTTCCTGATGGCAGCATGCCCGATAGCATGACTCCTGATGTTACCGTGGTTGACCTTTGTGGCAACGATCTTGTCAACATTGGCGAGACTTGCGACGACGGTAATCAGGTTTCGAATGATGGATGCTCGAATGAGTGTCTTATCGAGATCGGCTGGGATTGCAATAGTAGCGTTCCTAGCGTCTGTACGCCTGTCTGTGGCGATACGCTCGTGCGTGGTACCGAAACCTGCGACGATGGTAATGAGGTCACTGAGGCGTGTTCTGTGTACGCTGGTGACTGTCAGGTTTGTAACAACGTGTGTCAGACCGTTACGGTTGTTGGTCCTTTCTGTGGCGATGCCGTGACGAACGGCACGGAAGAGTGTGACGATGGTAATATGAATGGTGGTGACATTTGCAAGAATAGTTGTGAGCGTCCTTATCCTGTTGGCGCTACCTGGATTTGTGCGGCACCCATTGGTGGACTTGTTGATCCTGGCGTTCCAGCACTTTGTAATGCTTCTGAAGCAGCTTTCGAAGGATATTACGCTCATCTGATGAGTCTTAAGGTTCTGACGATTCTTAGTAATAGCCTTAATGGCCCTCTTCATAATGAGACTTTGGTTGACATCAACGGTAACCTGGTGGTTGATCCAAGTGATTATTACACCACTAATCATGGTGGATATATTCAGAATACGCGAGTTTGCTATAGCTTTGCTGTTGCGGCTCCTAACGCGAGCACCTGTGTTGCTGTCACCAACTGATTCCTGAAAAAAGTTCTTGACATTATGGCCTAACCTGCTATAATGAAAGTGTAAGGACGAAATGATTGGGCATCAAAAACTATGTTGATGTCAGGTTATAGAAGAATTACTAGGCGGATGTAAGCCCTGACAAGGTGAACGACAAAAACCGAAACCAATATGGCATACTAATTACGGTTGCCAATCGCGATAGATAAACGAAGGTCTATAACGAAGTTCTACCTGTGGGAACGAAATATCGGCTCTGAGATCGGATTCTCCCTTGTGACTAGGTTGTTCAATAATCTGGTTCTTATGCAAGGATTGTAATCACCAAGAAATTGGTTCTGATGTTTTAGTATTTTTGATTACACATTTATTGATTAGGGGAAGGCATGGTTTCGACTGTGCCTTTTCCGTTTTAAGCAAATAGAGCTTGACCTTTCCAGTATTTCTGCTATAATGATTGGGTAAGGTAACAAGAGAGAGACAAATGCCAACACCTCGCGCGCCACGTAAGTTCGGAATCGAAATCGAATGTTTCAATGTCAATCCTGCGACCCGTGAAGCGGTTCGTCGTCTTGGTTGGATTGTCAAGAATGATGGTTCCATTCGTGGAAATGACACCGCAGAAATCGTTTCCCGTCCACTTACTGTAAGCGATGCTGCATTCGATAGCGTTCGTGCTGTTTGCGCTGCCATTCGTGATGGTGGTGGAAAGGTCAATAGTACCTGTGGCCTTCACGTTCATGTTGAAGCTCGTGATGATCTTCGCGTGTGTAAGGCTGGCCATTTCTTCACAAGCCTCGTGACTCGCTATGCCATGCTCGAAGATCAGATTGATTTTCTGGTTCCCTTCTCACGTCGTGAGAGTCGCAATAGCTATTGTGCTTCTACGAAGAATCTTCTTCGTGTGATTCAAGAGAATCGCGTTGCAGCATACTTCCGTTATATGGAGCCAGATCCGTATGCTCGTGTTCCTGTGTCGGTTACCGAGCGTAATGACAATGGAAACTGTACGGTTCGTGATTACCTTGAGGGTAACATGTGCGAGGGAAATCTGCTTTACCTTTTCCGTGGCCTGAATCGTTACTACAAGGTGAACTTCAACGCTTACATCCAGCATGGAACGGTTGAGTTTCGTGGATTTGGTGCGTCGCTTAACTCGACCAAGATCATTGCCTGGGTCAAGTTCTGTATGAACCTGATGGATCGTTCGCGAGCAATGACTCTGAAGACTCGCCAGTATCGTAAGAGCTATACGAATGAGCAACTTATGGATCCATTCTTCGGAATGACGGATCGTGATGCGGTTCGATATCTCAAGCAGCGCATTGAAGAGAATCGTGCAAATCCAAATCCGATTCGCAATCCTCGTCGAGCACTAGAGCAACGTCGTGCTGCTCGTCGAGCCGCTCGTGTTGCCCCTGCGGTAACTACTGCGCCTGTTACACAAGGTGTTACGCCAGTTGCTCCAGTAGCAGTTGAAGAGGTTTCGCCCATTACCGAAATTTTTCGGCGAGCCTCAGAGGAGTTTCCGACTTTGAATGTAGAGGAACGTGCTGTACGCCTTCGTCAGATTCAAGAAACTTTGAGGTTGCTTCGCAATACACACGAGCAGGCTATCTCTGCCATGGCAAATCCAACTATGGCTGAAACCGAAGTGGTTACACCAGTCTTTACGCCAACATCTGAATCTCTTTTCCCGCCTGCTCCATGGCAGGATGTTGAAGACGAGGGTGATGACCTCGATGTTAGTGGACCAACTTGGTGAATAAGCGTCGCTAAGAATGAGACGGGAGTTTAGGCTTCCGTCTTTTTTTGCTTTAAGACGAATGGTTGTGCTGCTGGTGGAACGATTTTCTTGAAGTCGGGCTTGCCTTGAGCTTGCGTGATTTTCTTGCCAATCTCTTTTGCCTTTTTGTCTGTGAGAAGACGACGAAGAGAGATTTCCCAAAGGGGTTGAACGTTGTAGTTGTTCTCAATGATGTCAAACATTGCATGAGCAAGACTGATTTCTAGTTTTTGGTCTTGTGCCTTCACAATGTTTGTGAAGCTTTTGTAGAGAGGATCGTTTTCGTAGTTGGGAGTATTGCGTGCTAGGTCTAGAACATACCTAACAAGAGTTGGGGCTGGAAGAAGATTTTGAAAGCTTGTTAGTGGAGCTAAACTTTGGGCACCACCAATACGAACACCTTGAGTAATAGAAGCAAGGTTGGCATAACGCGCGCGCTCGAAGTTCACTTGAACACTTCCAAGCAAATAGCTTTTGGTAACTACTTCAGAGCCTTGTCCATTTAATTGGTGAAGCCAACCTTTTGCTTCAACATAGCCCTTGCCTGGTTCCTTCGAAACTATCTCAGCAATCTGTGTTGCTATGTTAAGGTAGTCTGGATTGAAAGAACGCTTGTAACAGGCTTCAACAATGTGCAAAACGAGGTTGTCAATGTCTTGGGGACTATCAACGTATTTGAGAAGTTTTGCTCCAGTTTGTTGTGCAGCCTCTACACGTTCTGATACATCTTTCTTTGGAGCAACAGATGGAGGCACTACTTGAGAAACATCGGAAGCCTTCATTTCTTGAGCAACAGACTTCAGAACTTCTTGGTAGGCACCAGTGATATTTTTTGCGCTCTGTAAAAAGGAAAGACAAAGAATGATCCAACGAATCACCTTCTCAGCATCAAGAGTTCCTTGAAGTTGACGAAACTCTACAGTACCAAATTTGAAAAGTGAGTGAATGTTGAGTTTACGATATCTGTCTGCGCTAAGAGCTTTGGCAATTTCTTCAAGATTGTAGTTTTTGAAATATTGGCTGCTCACAGTTTTTTTGTAGGCCGCAAGAATCTTCTCTTCTGAGTCTGAAGCCTTTGAATACTCTGAGTTATTCTTCTTTCTCCAGGCTGCAACTTGTGCATCGAAAAGACTTTCGAATGATTTGAATCTTAGGAGTAGAGCAGTGATTCTCTCAGCCTGCTCCTTATTTGGCATCTTCTCAGTAATCCAATCGTTTGCATCAACATGAACATGAAGACCACAAGTTTCGTTGACCTTTCCTAGCTTGGAAAAAACAGAACAGAATTTGACGATTTGGTTAAGGCCGTCGATACCACTCATTGGAGGTGAAACAATTTCAACACCCTCTTCGCTTCCATCTTCTTTTTCGGTGTGAATAGATGTATCTTCCTTTGCTTCCCAAGCAGACAAACCAGCATGAAAGAGGATTTTGTCTGCGGCAGCAATAGAAAAAGTTTCTCCGTAAGCACCACTGATTTTGAGATTATTGGCTTTGAGATAGGCTTTTGCTTTTGATGAAATGAGAAGAAATTCGAATTCAACTCCGAACTTCATGTTTTCTAAACCAGCAATCATTTGGGGATTGAGATTGTTTAGAGATTCAAGTAGTATTTTAGCCATTTTTCCTGAAATAAGTAGACGTGTCAATTTTGTTTTATTGACGACCATGGTTGAATGTGATAGTATCATACCATGACTGAGACACAAGCAAAAGAGACAAAACAGTTTTTTGGTAAGACATTCACCAAGGAATATAGCACTATTGCTAAAACAATCATGGTAACAAGGTATAAGCATTCGGTTGAAACTGAAGCGGGTGATATCACAATGTGGTTGAACCATTACCAATATCCAAAAGTTCGTGGCAGCACAGAATTTCTTGATCTCTACAGAGCAGAGATTCACATCAATGATGACACAGCAGCATCCGTTGTAACTGAAACCGTTCCAACTTTTGACTTGTGCTCCAAAGACATTCATGATAAGGTTCGTAATCTCTACAGACGAACTTTACTTGAAGCTGGTAAGGAAGACCCGCAATTTCTTGCAATCTATCTTTTCCTCTTCGATAAACCCTCACAGAACTGATTTCACAATGAAAAGACGATTTGGTATCGAAATTGAATGCATCAACCTTCATCCAGAAGATGCAATCGATGTTCTTGAACGGGCTGGTGTTCCTGTTCGCCACAACGCTGACTATTCACATACCGTTCTAAGCGTCTGGAAGGCTGTTGGAGACAGTTCCGTTCGTGGTGGTAATGGAAGAGCCTGCGAAGTTGTTTCGCCTCCTCTAGAGCCTACTAAAGAGAATTTCGAGACTGTTGCTCTTGTGTTGAAGACATTGAGTGACGCTGGTTGTCGTGTAAACGATACATGTGGCTTTCACGTTCATGTTGATTTGACTGATGTTGAAGACGGTCGTTATCTTGTCGCAATGATGCAACGTTATGCTCTGAGTGAAGAGAAAATTGACAAATTCGTTTCTTCTTCAAGAAGAGGAAATGTAAACAGCTATTGCATGAGTCTCAAACCACGATATCCATCAACAAACAGACTAATCATTGACCATGAATTTAGTCCAACGAGAGAGGGATTTTTTCGCGGCTTCAACAGATATGTAAAGCTCAACCCTTGTGCGTTTGATAGACAGAAGACTATTGAGTTCAGACATTTCCATGGAACACTCAATAGCAAGAAGGCTATTGCTTGGATTAAGTTCTGTGTGAACTTCGTTGAATCAAGCATGAGCAACATTAAGTCTTTTGGAAGAGCAGACAATCCAAATTTTGTTGTTGATCAAGCGTTTGAGTATGCACTTCAAAAGTCTGACTTCTCACTGAATGAGTTGGACCTTGCAAAAACATTTTTTGGGTTCTTGGTTGATGACATCAATGAACGCACAATCTTTTCAAGAGTGTTGGATAGAAAAACATACTATTCCATTCTCAATCAAGATGCTGATGAACGAAACACAACTGGACATCACGCATTTACAGGATTGTCTGCAATAAGTGGTTCGTATAGACCAATATACAGAATCTATTCTAGTACGATGATTGAAGAAGAAACCTTATCGCCTGGCTTCTTCCAGAGTTTCTTTCCAAAAAGAGTTTATACAGACCCAGAAAAAGTCAATCGCTACATTAAGTCGCTTGAAAGCATTTGCAATCTCGACTATGTTTCAAAAGGAACAAACGCAAAAGCTCTAAGACAGATTTATTGGTTCTATTGTCTTGCTGCATATGCCAACATCTACAGAGACTTGGCTTACCCTTTGGGAGTTGTTACAAAAGAAATGTTTGAAACAAAGAAGGCTTGGAGATATTTCTTTGGCACCAAAAAACAAGGCAAGCTGAAACTGAAAGATGTTTTGGATGCTGTAGCAAAAGACTTTGGTTTTAAAAACGCCATTCATGCTGGTGAACACATCATAAACAACAACGAATATAGAATGTTGTTTTCTCATCGTTCACTTCCTAGTAGAAACGTATTGGTTACTGTAAAAAACAACAAGGTAAGCTTTAGTGAAAATGTTTCTTGCTTGCCATTGAAGTTTTACATTGATGTTATTCTGAGTCACTATGACAAAAGAATTGGTTCAGTTCCATTTCATCGCGAAGACCATCTATACAAAAGGGCTGCAATCAAAAAGCATCTTGACTTTTACAAGAACCTAATAGAGTCAACTGAGTTGATGTCGTTTGATAGTAAGACAGTGCAGTTTGCCTGCGACAACAATTTGTTGATCTCGAAAAGCTCAAATCTTTTCGAGATTGCCTTTGGCAATGGCAAAGAGAAGCAGAATTATTTTTCTGTTTTGTCTCAAATCTTTACAACGCCCGAAGTTACTGCTACACTACGTGGACTAGACAGAAACAAATCTGAATTGATTTTGAATGACACAAATAAGTGGTTTGAAATCTTAGATGGTCTCGATGCAGATTCGACACGAGAGCTAGAAACTAGCTTCTAACAGGACTTAATATGAAAAAGAATGAACTAATCAGCAAGTTTGCACTTGAGCTTTCCCGCTATGACCAAGACCTATTGCCAAGCGGCAATTTCTATCATCCTGGTGAATGGGAAGAATATGATGAGGCAAAAGCAAATGCCATCAAAATGTTTTTCAAGTTGGCTGGGCCAGAAGGTCATAAGGCACCACTAACAATTGGTGGCATAACATTTAGTCGTCAATTCAATAAGAAGGCTGGAAATGGCTTCACGGAGCTTCCTGAAAAAGAGTTTCGTTCAGTGTTTGAAGAGCTTGGCTTTGAGTTTCTCATTTTAAACACATACCAAATGTTGCCAACAGACAAGAGTGTTAAAGCTCATGGTTGGACTATGATAAATCGTTCAATGAACATTTTTATGGGCGCCTCGTTCAAAACCATTAGCTACTATACAACTGAGCCAGAAGAAACAATCAATCAGGTAATAGGCATTATCAATAAGAAAATTTCTGATCTCATTGAGAAGCTTCCAAATGTTCCTGAGAAGACAAGCGCAACGGTTTATGGCATTGGCTCAGTAAGAGACAATCTGAATCTGATTACTCTAAATGTGAAAACCGTAAAGAATGAGGATTCATATTTGGAACTTGCTTATCCAAGCTTGAATAAAGAAAAGATTCAAGAGTTCTTTGATGATGACAAGGCAACAGGAAAGCTTTTGCTTTTCAGTGGTGCACCAGGTACAGGCAAGACTACGTTTATTAGACATTTGTTTACGACAATAGATCCAGGCAGAAGAATCATTTTGGCTGGTCCCGAACTATTTGACAGAATCAGTAAGCCTGAGTTTGCTACGTTCGTCATGACCAATTTCCAAAATGCATATTTGGTTGTTGAAGATGCTGAACAACTTCTTTTGAGTCGTGACACTTCAAGGAATCCTATCAGTCAATTGTTGAATTACACTGATGGTTTGTTTGGTGATGCAGTGAATCTAAGAGTCATTGCCACATTCAATACTGCAACCGAGAATATCGATTCAGCGTTGCTTAGAAATGGAAGACTTCATCATCATGAATTTTTCCAACCACATAATATCGAACAGGCAACAAAGTTCTTGCAATCATCACAAAACCTTGCTAAGGTAGATATAGATGAGTTCATGACTCAGAAGCTCAAAGAAAACACGGAAGAGATCAGTCTATGCGATCTCTATGCCTTTGCTAACGAAACGAAGAAGAAAAATGGCACTAAGTAATTCAGGAATCAATGAACAAATTGTCAAGGTAATTGACAGGCAATCTGGATTTTATCTACACACTTCTTCTTTGGAAGGAATGCAGGTAGCATATCGTGCATGCAATCCAACAAGTGATCAAATTCTGCTCACGCAAACATCTTGGATGACAAAATCCAAGTCAATCACTGGTGATGAGTATGCAGTAATCATGGAGGCTGGCAAAGTTAAACCAACTGTTGCCGAGTTTGATCCAGACGATTACATTGATGATCTTGAAGACTTTGAGGAAGATTCTGAAATCTCTCTTGATTCTCTCAAGAATTACGCAAAGAACTATTGGGTTGGTCAAACAATCAAAACAAACAACGATACATTCTTTGCTGCATTGAATTCAAACCAGTCTGGTCTTGGCTCAAAGATTCTAACATGTCATTTCGATTCAAACAAAAACCTTCGTTCAATGGTTGTTTGGTTTGAAAAGAATAATGTTCTTTGTACAATGCATTTCGTATTTGGAGCTAATTCAACAACTGTTCAATTCAAGTGGGCAGGAACACGTAAGGCGCTTTTGAACGCTGTTGATTCTGAGCAAGGCGAACAAAAGATTCTTGTTGATCTTTTCCAAAAGAGCTTTGAAAGCTTCTATGTTCCAAAGCATGAAAGACAAAAGGGTGCAACATGCTACCTCATTGGTGTTGATGGAAATGGTAGTCTTGATCTAATCGAGCTAAACAAGCTCGTAACAGAAATTGATGAGCCAACCTTGCTTCTTTCATATCCTGATACAAATCATGAGAAGATTGAAGAGTTCCTTGAGAAGGGTGTTGACAACAAGGGCAAGCTTTTGCTAATGCATGGCAAGCCTGGTACAGGTAAGACAACTTATCTTCGTTATCTTCTAAGCAACAAGTATGATGGCGAAGTAGTGTTCATGAACGCAAGTATCTTTTCGCAGATTACCTCTGTAAGCTTTGTAAGCTTCGCAGTGCGTTATTTACAGAACAAGCTTGTTGTCATTGAAGATGCTGAATCACTCTTGGTTGCAAGAGACGATGGTCACAAGGAAAGAACAACTTCAATCTCTGACCTTTTGAACTTCACAGATGGTCTTGTAGGTGATGCTTTGAATATCAAGGTGATTGCTACCTTCAACACAAACGTTGAGGAAATTGACCAAGCTCTTCTTCGTAAGGGAAGACTTTTCTATCGTCAGATGTTCGATAATCTAAACTTTGAACAGTCAGTTGACTTGCTTATGAAGCTTACAAGCGGAAGTAGCGCAAGTGAACGTAACGAATGTGGCAAGGATTTGCTTGCTCTTGGAAGAGATTCATATAGTCTTGCTGACATCTACGGCACAATGACAGAATGAAAAAAGGCGGGTAACTAACCCGCCTTTGTCGTATCAGAATGGCATTTTGTGGCCTGTCAACTTGAAGAACTTCTCTTTGGACATGTTTCCTAGTTGAAGCTTTTGGTAGGTGCTTTGAACAGAGGCACCTGGCTTTTTAAGCTCATCTTGGAATGCCTTTGACCAATAGATGGTTTCAGCAATTGCCTTGATTTGTTGTGGGGTTCCCTTGATTTTAAATGGAAGCTTCATGTATGTGTCATGGGCGGCTTTGGCTGCCATCGTTGTGAAAAATAGCTTACCAGCCCAGGATAGATTGCTTTCGTTCAAGGTAATGGTCTCTTCTTCTTTAGGTGTTTCGTTTTCGACAGTCATTGTGGCCTCATGTTCTGAGACTTAAATACTGACTCAAACCATTATAGTAGCATAAAACAGAAAATTTGTCAATAAGAAAAATGGAGCCGAAATCATTGATTTTTCCCTGTAGCCTCTCTTTACCTCTACCTGATCTATGGCTACAGAGAACAATGTTGAACAGCAAGCCCTATTAGTCCAGCTATTGGAGCAAGCTAATGTTCTTGGCAAGCAGTACACTCAAATTCTTGAGTCGCAACATGCTGTCATGAGCAACATGTTTGGTATGAATAGCCAAGCCATTGAAGATCAAACTTCGTCGGCTGGTAACCTTCAAGATGCTCTTGAATCACTTCATAAGCAAACAGAAGAGAACAACAAAGGATTTGAAGATCAAACAGAAGCCCTCAATGACATGATGGATTCTACAGATGATGCAAATGATTCTTTTGAACAGCTAATCAAGACAGGACAAAAACTTACACCAGTCATTGCTGGAGTAGAAACCTTTGCCAAAACATTGCTTTTGATGAAGACTGCTGCTGGCGGAGCATTGGATGTTGTTACAGGTATTGCAGGAAGTATTTTTAGACTTGGCTTGAGTTTGATTGCCTTGCCTATTGGTATTCTGAATGGATTGTTTTCGGAGGCCCAAAGAAGTGGTGGCGGAAATGAATTCAGACGTCAACTTGAAGAAGTAAGAAAAATCTTTGGTGACCTCGCCAAAAATGAATCCAAAGCAATTGTTGATTCCTTTAGAAACGTAAGAGGTGAACTTGCAAACACAGGCTTGTCCACTTATCGAATCTTGGGTAACATGGCTGAGCGTTTGGAGTTTGTTTCCAAAACAGCACAGAACATGGGTGTAGCCTTCAGTCTTCTTAGAGGACAACTTGTTCAAAATGTTGAAGCCATTGCTGCATATACAAAAGGTCTTGGTCTCACAGAAGGCGGACAAAAGGCTCTTGCTAATCGTGCATTAGCAACGGGAACAAGTATTACGGAAATAGGAAGACAGATGACAACCTACGCTTACCAGGTTGGTGAAGCGTTTGGATTTAATGGAAAATCTGTTTCTAGGGACGTTGGTGAAATGATGGGAGATATTTCCACTTTTGGAAATATGTCTGTACAGTCATTGACAAACATTTCAGTTTATGCACGCAAGTTGGGCATTGAGTTCTCAAAACTTAAGGGTGTTGTAGACAAGTTCGACAACTTTGAATCGGCAGCCGAATCAGTTGGTCAGTTGTCACAAGCTTTTGGTATTCAACTCGACACCATGCAATTGGTGAACGCACAAGATCCTGCTGAACGAATAGAGGCACTGAGAAAGGCGTTCTTTGGTGCTGGAAAATCTATTGAAACGATGAATAGACAGGAAAGATCCTTGTTGGCAACCCAAACAGGGTTGGACCAAGAAACTCTTGCTCTTGTATTCTCTCAGAAGAGCCAAGCAACATCTTATGCAGACATTCAGAGAAAATCTGAAGGTGCACGTAAGCAACAGTTGACACAAGCTGAAGCAATGGAAAAGCTTTCTAACTCAATCGAAAGATTGGTGAAGGATGGTCAGGCATTGCAGGGTGGTTTGTTTGATATTTTGTTTGCAGGTTTTGCGGCAGGTATACGAAGGTCTGGACCGTTTAGAGAACTGATGCGAAGCATTAGACATTTGATGAGAGAGGTCTTTCAAGTTGGTAGGGCAATGGGTAGGATGTTCGTTGAACTATTCCCAGGCATCAAACAGGTCTTTGGAGGTCTTGCACAATATCTTTCTCCAAGAGGTATTGGTAGACAATTCCAAGTTCTAAAAGCACAATTTAGAGATTTCCTTACTGGTTTGACTCCTCAAAATGCAGGACAAAAGCTAAATGCTTTCATCACAAACATGAGAAAGAATTTCTTCAATGTGTTGAGTGGTCCTGGTTTGAATCAGTTGAAGCAAGGCTTGATGGCTGCTGGTAGAGTCATTCTATCTTTGGTTGGAGCAATGATTCGTTATGTTGGTAATGGTATTGCAGAGGCTTTGAAATCTGCGGCGGCCTTCATAAGAAATCCTAGAGCATTCATGGAACAGCTAAGAGCAGGAGCAACTGCTGCTGGTGGTGGAATCATGTCTGTTATGGAACCTTTGATTCAAGCATTTGTAGACATAGCACCTGTACTGTATGAAGCAATGAAAGATTTGTTAAGTGCAGCTTGGGGACAATTCAAAACTTGGGCAATTGGTTTCATGCAACGAAACTGGATGACTATTGGTGCCGTTCTATTTGGTCCCGCAGTAATTTCTGCTGCTATTTCAGCAATCGCAACTAGTGCTGTAGGAGCATTGGTAAGTGGTGGTTCATCCATCATTGCAGGTGCTATTGGTAAAATTGGTGGTATGCTTGGCGGTGGAGGTTCTGGTGCTATTGGATCTGCAATGCAAGGTCTTTCAGCTACAACACAAGGTGCAGATGGACTAGCAACTACAGCAACAAACTCACGTACTCTAACAAATCCTGCTGCAATTGGTAAAATGATTGTTGTTGCAGCCGTAGTTTCTCTTGGTGTTGCTGCTCTTGTAAGAGGTATGGTTGCTCTTGCAGAACTTATCAAACAAAAACAACTTACTGCCGCTGATGTAGGATTGGCAGCAATGACAATCACAAGTGCTGTAGGTATTGCAACTGCCGTTGGTGGTGCAATGGTTCTTCTTCTCAAAGCTTCCGCTGGTGTTCAAGCTGGTGCAACACAAATCGTAACAGGTTTGGCTGCTATTGGTTTGGTTGGTGGTGCTCTTGCTCTTGGTATGCTTGGATTGGTTTCTCTATTCAAGGGCGTAAAGATTTCCGAGGTTGGTGTTGCTTCAGGCGCGATGATTGCAGCTATTGCTGTAGCAGGGGCCGTAGGATTGGCTGCAATGGGCTTTGCGGTCCTTGGTGCAGGTGTTGTAGCAGCAGCTATCCCAACGGCTCTAGGATTGGCAGCAGTAGGCGTTGTAGGTACAGCATTGGCTCTTGGTATGAGAGGCTTGGTAGCCTTGTTCTCTGGAATCAATCTTGGTGATATCAACAAGGTTGGTATTGCAATGGTTACATCCTTCCAAGTAGTTGCATCAATGGCTGGTTCATTGATGTTGCTTGCAGGAATTGGAATTTTCTCTGCATTGGCACCAGCCGTTGGCATTGGTATGCTTGCCGTAGCAGGAATTGCAACTGCATTGAAGTTTGGAATGGAAGCATTGATTGCAGGATTCCAAAGAGTGAATCTAAGCCAAGTTGTTATGACATCACTCAAGGTTGATGCCATCGTTGGTGTTATTTCTAAGCTTGCACTTGTAGGTGCAGGATTGGCTATCGCTTCACCAGGCTTGGTTATCGCAGCAACTTTTTCTGGCGCAATCTCTGATTCACTAAAGACAATCTCAAATAGCATGATTGGTGCTGTAAGTGGTTTGATTAGTAGAGTTCGTGGCTTGCCTACTGGACAAGAAATGCAAGACAAGGTTAACTTGTTCACAAGCATCATTCGCTCCGTTGTTTCATTTGGAACAATGCTTAGTTCAATTCTTCAAAATGGAAGCATCTTTGAAGGTGTATCAGATAGAGTAAGAGCAACCAATGCATTGATGACCCAAATCACTGGTTCTGTCAAAGTAATGGTAACCCAATTCTTGAAGACAGCTAACGAATTGCCTGATCTTGCTGGTCTTACACCAAAGATTCAAGTAATCACAGGAATTGTAAGTGCAGTAGGAAACTTTGCTCGTGGCCTAACAAACATTGGAACAAGAGACGAAGATGCTATTGAAGCACTTCAAGATTTTGCTGGCAGCATGCTAACAAACCTCACTCAATTCCTTCGTGTAGCAATGCCACAAATCAGTGATGTCATTTCTACTATTGCATCATCTTCAGTTATCTCAGGAACAAATCCAGCAATCATTTCTGCCTTTGGTTCAATCATTGGTACAATCTTTACAAGCCTTGGAACAATTGTCAAAACATCAATCACTGCATTGACAAGACAAGGTTCAGTTATCACAGATGCAGAGGAACTTGCTGATACAGCACCAGCGCTTGGAAGAGCAATTGGTAGTTTGGTTTCGGGATTGTTTGGTAACAACGATTTGTTCGGGGCTGTAAACCAATTCCTTGAAGGTTTCATTCGTTCTGTAGATGGCATTAGCTCTGAAGGAATCTCAAAGGTAAAAGCATTTGGTTCTATCATTGGTCCATTGTTCTCAGCAATCTCTTCAATTGCCTTTGCTGTTGGTAGCGTAGGTGCATCGGCTGTATCTGGTAATCCAGATGCAATGAACAACCTAAGAGAAACGGTATCAACCATTGCTGGAGGAATCACACAAGAACTTAGTGGCTTGGTTACACAGCTAGTTGAAACACTTGGTGGAATCAGCACACGCTCAATTCAAACAGTACAACGTTCTTCAGGAATGCTTAGCTCGTTGTTCACCAACATCACAGGTATCTTTGATGTTATTGGAGCTATTGGTTCTGAAGGTGGTGGTGCAGCCGCAGCAACAAAGGCACAAAACGGATTTAGAAATCTTGCTGAAGGATTGTTTGGAAATGCAAACTCTGGTTGGTCATTGAAGGCTTTCGTTGATTTGTTCAATCAAGGTGGTTCTATGGCAGGACTCGTTGCTTCAATCACAGGTAGCCAATCAATTCTTACATCTGCCCAATCTTCTTTCAACGTATTCAAGGAAAGCATCACTGCTGTATTTGGAGTAGTTGACACACAATTTACAACTGGTTTGACTGCTGGCATGCAATCAACAATGACTCATGTCAACACAACCATTTCAGAAATCATTGATACCATCAATGAAGTTCATGCCAAAATCAACAACGTTGGTAGAAGCATCAACATCAATGCAGCACTTGCTAATCTTGGTGAGTCAATTGGTACAGCAAATCCAGCAAGACTTCAAATTGCTCGTGGTGATTTGACAATCAACATCACAGTAAATGTCAAGATGGATATTGATGATGTTGAAGAGGCAATTGCAACAAGAGCAAACGGTTCATCTTTCGTAGTAGCAGCCGATGCTGTTCAAAGAAGACCACATTTGCTTGGTGCAACACCAACTTATCCAGGTTCTATCTGATTTGGATAATAATTACATTCAGCCTTGTGGCTAGAGGGAATCATAAATGGCAAAAAAACCCGTGTTTAATAGTAGATTGGCAGAGACAGAATCCGAAGTGTTCAAACAACTAATTCAAGATGAAGAGTTCGGTGGTCTACTTGCAAAGTTCAGAGAAGACGAACAACAAGTTGTAATCAAATCAATTGAGAGTATGGTTACTACGATTGAAAAGAACCTTACCAAAGAACTATCGCTATAATACTTGTCTAAAAATTTTGCCATTTAACTCTTTAGTCAATGCCTATGGCTGACGAACGTATAGTTTATATTCATGAGTTTGATGAAAATGGAAATCCAAGAGATATCCTCACATCAACTAAGAGAACTATCGGTCAATTTATCGGTAACAATTCTCAAAAGTCTGGTCAACGTTATGCTCTCGACAATGATGGCAGCAAGGACGTTCACTACAAGGGCGTAAACCCACTTGAGAGCACCACCGTGCCCCCTCTAACCAAGTTTGATGGTACTCATCAGGGTGGAGCCTTCTCTGCCTTTGAAGAGGCTGCTAAGCAACCTGGCGGCCAAGCCTTGATTGCTACACAGAACAGCATTTCCAATTACGGCGAATTACCAAATGTAACTCTTGTCAAAGGAAAGGAAATTGGTGCTGACACAGAAAACTCAGTTACCTTTTCTGAATTACAAGCTGACATGAACACCACAAATGGTAAGGTAGCGCAAGCAGTAAGCGAAAACCTCATCAACAAGACTGGATTTGACAATACAAATCAAAGAGGTAAGAAACTTCTTACTGCACCAATTCCTATTCAGACTCAGCCAGGTAAATATCAAAAAGTTGGTGAACGCTATGAGATGAGTCTCAAGCAATACAAGAACTTTGGTATTCAGCTATTGCTTCAAGGTTCAGGAGAACTTGTAACTGTTGAAGACCCAAGTAATGATGCAGAGAGAGCAGCTTTCATTGCAGCAAGTCCATTAGCATTTGCTCGTTTAGGTGCAAGAGTACCATATACAAGATTGATTGGACAGAACGTAGCTAAGAAAGCTGATTCTGATTTTCCATTGAATTCAAACGACCAGTATTATGGTAATCCAGGAAATATTGCGGGCGCCCCAAACAATCCAATGATTGTCTTTGATGGCTTTTCAAACTTTGCTCAAACAGCTACATGCTATTTGATGTTTGCTGCTGTATTCTCTGCTATCGTTGGAGTAGCAGCAACATATGAAGCTCTACACAATAAACAACGAAATGAATCCGAAGTAAAACCACACACTGGAAGAAGAAATCTTGGTATCAGTAGATTGTTTGGTCAAACTGGTGGAGACTCATTTTTTGGTCTAGCTGAAACAGATAACGATTACACTGACTGTGTTCGTAGAGGACTTAGGTCCTTCTTTGGATTTGGTAGTGATGGCTCTATTGCTAACTCATCAATGTTTGTGAACAATCCTGGATACTCAGGTGTTATCTTGAGAATGATTGTATCAGATACGTTAGACATCTTTGGTAACTCTGTTTTAGGTTCCTTGATTCCTGGCGGAATTCCAGCAAATGCTACACCACCAACTAGCGTTGTTGAAGGACTTGAAAGAGGAAGTCAAACCATTGACAAGCTTCGTAAGTCACGTCTTTTGAAATTCATGAACATTGCTGCAAACATGGGAGATACCATTCTCACCCTTGAAGCAAACGGTATTGATTCAAACTTTGATTCTGATGATGTTTATGATTCTGCTCTTCTTCGTTCAACAGCAGCAATTGTTAGTCAGAACGGTAACAACACAGCAAAGCTTGGAAATCTAATCAAGAGAAGCAGACTATCTGCCGACTATGGAAAGAGACTATCTTGGACAGGTGAATCTACACCTAACCTTCTTCTTTACACATCTACTTTTGAAAAGGCTCGTGAAAAGTTTTTGAGTTCTGTAGATCCAAAAACCAACAGTGCATACATTCAAACCATGACAAGATTTGGTATTGAAACAACCGATATCAAGCTTGACAAGGCAACAGTTGAAAAAGTTGAAACAGAACTTGGTTACTCCTATCTTCCTTTCTACTTCCAAGATGTTCGTACAAACGAGATCATTTCATTTCATGGCTTCTTGACTGACTTGCAAGACTCATTCAGCACCAACTATGAAACGACTGAAGGTTATGGTAGAGCAGGTGCAGTATATCAATACAAGAACAACAACAGAAAAACTGCTGTACGTTTTTGGATGGTTGCCACAAATAAAGATGACTTTGATCTAATGTGGTACAAGCTCAATCGTTTGATTGCTATGTCACAACCAATGTATACTGCTGGTAGGAATGTAAGCTACGAAGATGGTGGCAGCCCTTCAAATACAACTTACAAGTTCACACAACCATTTTCACAAATTCCTGGTGCTACACCAATTATTCGTGTTCGTGTTGGCGACATCATTACCAACAACAAATCAGAGGTTGATGTAGCAAGATTGTATGGAGTAGGCAACCCACAACTTTTCTCTATTCAAAACAGCCAAACAAACACAAACTTCGATTCAGAGCTTGAAGCTGTACAAAACCAAGCAGATTCAAATAGAGCCGCTTTGACAGGTGCTCCTGGTCCAATCGAAGAAGGAAAAGAATACGTTAGCAATCAAGTCTTGTTTGTTCATAGACGACAAGGAACACCAAATGGCGTTCCAAGACAAGAGCTATTGCCAACTAGAGGTAGAGGCGCAACTCAATTTCCTTCTGGCACTCAAATCACTATCGAACGTAAGCTTCAAATTGTACAAGAAGAGTTTTTCGTTGCTAGAATCTTGAGTGACAGATTCCTTCTCAAGAATGATGTCACTTCTGTTTTGCGTCTAAGCCCAACAGAAATTGCAACAAGAGCAGCCGAAATCAATACCAACGAACAAACAACCATTCAGCAACTTCGTCAGAACAATTCTACAATTACATCTGTAACAGACAATGACGAAGTAAGATGGCTAAGAGAAACACCAGTCTTCAAGAGCTTTGATGGTGCTGCTGGAGAAGGTATGCTTGCAGTTATTGAATCTATTGACCCTTCATTTGATATGGCATCAATGGTTTGGGAAGATGAACAAGGTTCCGTAGCTCCAAAAGCATTTGAAGTTTCTGTTTCCTTGTTGCCAATGTTTGACATCAACCCAGGACTTGGTGCTGATGGCAAGATGATTGGTGCAGCTTACAGAGTTGGTAGAGTCAATCATGCAATGAAGGCAAAGCCTTATAGAGCAGATGGCATTAGTCTTACTTTCCAAACCGCTGAAGGAACACCAGCAAGTTCAGGCGAACCAACCATAACGCCAGATAGCGACAGTTGATTATGAGACGATATGAAAAAGCTACTACTATCTTTCCATTTGAAAACCGTTATGGTGTTTCATATTCTATTCCTAAAATCAGGGCTGGAATTGACAATGGTACAATCAGATTTAAACAAGCTTCTCTAAAAGAGGGCGAGCGTTTAGATGTCATTGCAGCTATTGAATATGGTGATGGTAAGCTCGCTTGGATTATTGCTGCGGCTTCTGATATTGGATTCATACCACAAACTCCTCCTGGCACTCTAATAAGAATCCCTGTACTACAAGATATCTCCAGAGTTTTGGTTTAGTCTCTATCTTATACTGATGGCTTTTGATAGAGCAAAACTGATTCGTGCAATTGAAACACTAGAAAAATATTATGGTATTTCTGGCGCCGATGATTTGCTTCGTGTCATTGCTCTTGAATCTGTAGTAGCCAATCCACAGCAACAAGCAAGTGGACAACGACCTTTCAATGAACCAAATCAGGTTGAAGCAGAAATTCTAAACACCTTCTTCCTTGACAAGACTGCTTTATTTTCAACTAAGGCTGCATTGGATATTGTAGGAACACAACTTAGCGGAGCAACAAATCCTGATGTTCTTGCAAAGTTCAACAGAACCTTTCAAATCTTTCATGAGAGAGACACACAAATTGGGGCAGCAAATTCTTTCATTGATGTTTCAACCAATCGCTTTCAAGGAACTGTATATCCATATGGTTCAATTAGAGAAGTTTTGGCCGTGCCTCAAAATGAAGGAAGTATTAACAAAGGCGACCCTTCAAAAATCACTCCAGGCGTAAGTCTTTACCTCTGCAACTCTCATAGACTTAATTTCAATCAGTTTTATGGAAACCTTCTTACAATTTGGATGAATGGTATTCCCACAGAAGAACTTGCAAAGTCAACACCATTTTTCAATATTGAATTCAATACACCAAGAGCAGCGATTGATGCACAAGGTGGTTTGTCTGCAATGGGATTGAACAAGTATATTTTCGGTGCCAAAAGTACAAATGGAGCTTCTGACCCTTTCTTTATCACAAGCAAGGCAAATGAAAGTAGCATTCTGATTCAAGGCCAAACAAGCACTTCAACTATTGCAGGCATGGAAATTTTCACAAGCCCAATAGGCTTAGTTCCAGATAGATTGCTTACTCAAGCAGAACATAGCAATCGCATTCTTGATCCTATGCAGCCTTTCCTTTCCATTGAAGACCTAACAATCAATGTTGCGCCTTCAAATGGTATCATGAGTTTCAAAACTGCAACTCTAACTTTGAAATTGCATGATCGTTCAAGAATGGCAGACATTGCTGAATTGATTCGACCAGAGTATTATGGTTTGAATGAAATCATGATTGAATATGGATGGATTCATCCAGACGCAGAGTTTCGTGGCAATCCTGAAGGTAATCCATACGCAGACATGATCAACAATGTCAGAGTCAAAGAGAAGTATGGCATTATCAACTCTTCTTACAACTTCTCTGATTCAGGAGTAAAGATTAGTCTTCAACTTTGTATGAGAGGTGCCTCAGACTTTAGCACCGAAACTATTGCAAGCAGTGATGAAAATCTTCAGAACATCATGAGCGAACTTCAAATCGTAAGAAGCGCTCTTGAAACCATTCGTAATAGATTCCCTGGCGGAAGAGTCATGGGAAGAGAAATTCGTGGCTTCGATGTCATCAATAACCTTAGTGACTCCACATACAACTTCACACTAGGAAAAGAATTCCTAGATCAACTTAGAGATTTGCAAACAAGCATTGCAAGAGTTCCTCAACTATCCGATCTCAATACAACCATCAATAGAATTGTACAACAGACAAGAGCTAATGGTGCTACAGGAACAAGAGTTACTGGCGGTATTGTTAGAAGAGCCCAAACAACTATTCTTCAAGACATTCAAGCAAAAATTGCCAATCTCATGTCTGCTGACTCTGCTGACCCTATGCTATTACAAGTCAATGATAGCCTCGAAGTAGTTGCGGCAGACAGAGAATTCAGACAATTGTCAGGAACCTATGCGCAGCTTCCTACTGGAAATACAGCAACAGCTAGAGATTTTAATCAGGCATTAGGAGCAATTGGTATTTCAAATATCAACGACCTTCCAAGTGGACAATTCTCTCTTGCTAAGTTGTTGTTAGAGTTTGTGGCCAAACCTTTGACTGCCGTAAGAAAGTACGATGACATTCAGTTGTTCTTCTATCCATTCAATGTTTATGCGGGCAAAGCAAATAGATTGAACATTGGAAACTTTGGAGTAGATGCAAGACTCTTCATCATGAGATACATGGAGTGGAGACTTGGAAGATTGAATCAATCTCTCAATGTCAACCTTACTGAATTCTTGAGATTCATTGTAGACCAAATCATGTCAGAGACTTCTGCAAGGTCATATGGCTTGTATGAACCTGAAGGTGGCACAAGAACAGTCAATCAAGGTTTCAGATACTTTGTTGAAAATGGTCAAGCACAAATCAGATTTGAAACTCCTGGTGCTGGTCGAAGAGGTGCAGCACAAGAAGCTGATGGTGGAGCCTATCTTCAACAACTTACACGAGTGCTTGAAGGTGTAACTCCAAACGCAGAGTTTAGACCACCACAGATTGAGTTTCACATTGAAGCTCTTCCAATGAAAGTTCATGAGAACAACGAAGTCAGAACAATTGATTCAAAAACTGTTTTGAGAATTCATATTTTTGACAGAGCAGCAACTTCACTTGAAAGTCTTTCACAACTTGAAATGGCCTCAAGAGATTTGTCATTGCAATCTATTGGTACAGCCTGGACACAAGCTCAATCATCTGTAAGAAACATTGGTGCAACTGATCCAAATGCAGCAAACCAAACTCCAAGAACACAAGCAACTATTCCAACAGCAGATGATGTTAACGAAGTGGTTGAGTCAGCTAAACGTAATATGCTTAGAGTCATCGAGCTTGCCGTTAGCAGCGGTTTGATTCAAGCCACACAAAGTAGTGAGGGTGCAGAAGCAACGCCCGTATACAGAGTCACAGGTGGGCCAGAAGAGCTAAGAGAGTTCTTCCGTAAGAACAGCCCACATCTTTTGTATGGAGCATCTGGAACAACAGTTCGTTCACCAAGTTTTTCATCTTTGATGAGTTCTGAACTTTCAACAATCATGATGATTCGTTCAACTACAAGAGCAGAGTTACAATCGAATGGAGAAAATCCTGGCGGTCTACCAATGCAAGTTGCACCTGGTGAATGTGAAATTCCAATGCTTGGTAATCCATTGATTCCTTATTTGCAATCCATATTTTGTGATTTCCAAACTGGAACTACAATTGACAATTTCTATGCAGTAACAGGCATCACGCATACGTTGGGGCCAGGAAAATTTGACACCAAGTTGAAACTCACACCAGTTGATGGTTATGGCAAGTATATCAATGTTGTGAACGTGATTCAGAATTACACAAATGAATTGCAAGCATTGGCAACAGATACGAATGACCAGCTTGATGTTTTACGTGCAACTACAAGATAAGTGTGCTAGTCTCCTAGCGTGGCTTTGTTGCTAGACAAAGATATTTTCGGCATTTCAAACGGTGAACAATTTGTTTTTGGAGACAAGAACAAGGTGAACGTTCGTTTGTCAACTGCTGAGCAATTCAAGAAATTCTGCGAGGTCTACACGTTAGATGTTCCAGACTTTCCAGGAGAGCCATGGACTTCGATTGCAAAAAATCTTGGGCTCAAAAAAGCTGTATGGTCTAAGTTCATTCCAAAGGGCATTTTTGAAAAGCTTTTGGTGGACTATATCAAACACTTCCTGAATGAAATCAAAACCAAAAATCAAGACAAGCTTTGGTATTATGCCAATATCGTTCCATTAGAACAAAGAGTTCTTGATAGCTTTGCAACTGTTTGTTATGCAGATGGAACAGAGAAGGAACCATATCATTACAAGAGAACAGCCGTAGGAAGACTTGTATCTGACAACAACATCAACCTCTTCCAGATGAGTTCTGATAGACGCTCTCAAACGTTGGAAACAAGATATGTGAATGGCAAGATAGTCAGTTACGATTTCAAGGCACTAGAGCCAAGAGTCATTTTGGCTATCAACAATCCTGATGCCTTGATTGATTGTGATGATGTATATACCAAAATTTTGAAGCTCTCAAATATTGATGTAACAAGAGACATCATCAAAGGAACACTACTACGCATTCTAAATGGTTCTACCTTAGCTCCATTAGCAAGAGACTATGACATCGAAGTTGAGAAGCTTGAAGTCTTGAAGGAAAGCATATTTGAAATTTTTGGATATGAGAAGACGGTAGAGAAGCTGAAAGAACAGTATGAGCGTACTGGAAGAATTTTTACTTATTTTGGAAGACCATTGTTGGTTCCAGAGTTGAATGAAAAATTGTTCTTCACGTATTACATGCAGGGAACGAGTGCAGATGTTTGCTTGATTGGATTCGATCAAATCAATGCAGCAATCCAAAAATATAATTTGGGCACCAAAATAAAGCCACTTGCAATGATCTATGATTCGTTTATACTTGATGTGAACTTGGACCATCAAGAGATCATTGACGAACATATTCCATTGTCCATCAGCATCAAGTTGAATCAACAAGTTATCAAGTTCCCATTAGCCAAATCAGAATATTAGGAAAACCAATGTCTCAAGTACAAACCATTCATGCCAAACTTCTCAAAATCGTAGACGCCATTCAAAATGCTGATACCAAACAAAAGGTAACTGCAATGATTGAAGATCCAAGACTCATGAATCTTCTCATGTCATGTCCAGCCTCAATTCAAGAGAGTACAGGTGGTGCATATGTTGGAGGTCTTCTAGACTATGCCATTCTCACAACTTCATACTTGAAAAAGATGGCAAGCCCTGAGTTGGGCCTGAACATTCCAGTAGACGACATCATACTTGCTGGACTCTTTCACCATTTAGGAAAGATTGGTTGGCCCGCACAATCTGTCTACACAGAGCTTGATTCTGATTGGCACAAGAAAAAGGGCATTCACTACGAAATGAATCGTGGCTACTATGGCTATAACTTCAACACCATCAGTCTTTGGTATTTGGGTGAGTATGGCATCAAAGTTTCACCAGAAGCCTTCGAAGCAATTTCTGCAATGAGTAACAAGCCAGCAGATGAATTCAACTACAATTCTTTGACCATTCTTTTGCTTGCTGCAAGCAGACTGGCTTGGAAGAAGCTAACCGCAGAAACAAAGTGAAAAAATAAAATCCACCCAAAATAAAGATAGATAGTGGATTTTCGAGACCACTAAACTACTTAGTAACGGGTGTCATAAACACAAGAATACGATTTGTGATTTATACCAAACTTACACCTAAAGGAAAAAACAATGAGCGACCAAAAATTTGACATGAACAACTTCGTTAACTTTCTCAATGGCAAGAAGAAAGCATCAGGCGGAGGAGATAGAAAAGAAATCGAGAAGATTCGTTACTTCAAGCCAATCGTTGGTGAATTGAATGTGAGATGGTTATTCCATCCTTCATTCAAGGATTCGGAAATCCCAGCATTCGTAATTTACTACTACGACAATCCACAAATCTTTGGAGAGCGTAGAGCAGTAGCTCCTTTCCAATTCGGAAAAGAAGATCCAATCGCAGAATACGTTGAGAAAAAGCGCGGCTCAGGCAAGCGTCTTTCGGAAGATGAGTTCAAGCAGGTTTGCCGTTTGATGCCTAAGGCATCTTACTTGATTCCTGTTCTAGTGAGAGAAGAAGGTTCAAACCTTGCTCAAATCTGGGAATTGAATGACAAGCGTTTCAAGGATACAGCATTGGTAACAATTGCACATCCTGACTATCAAGATGACTTGATTCTTGATCCAGTCAAGGGCCGCGACATTCTTATCAAGGGAACACTCTCTGATAAGGTTTTCCAAGGCAAGAGAACAATCGCATGGACTCCAACTGTCCGTGGTAAGGCAACAAAACTTGCGCCAACTGAAAAGGAAGCACAAGCAGTTATTGATTCCATTCAGGATCCAAGAGCAGTTGCAGAACAATACTTGAAGAGACCAGAATTCTATCACGACATTCTAGGTACAGCACTTTCATTCTTCCAAAATGGTGGATTGACTGCTGGAGCAGAAGGTACACAACGTGGTGGAGCAACAGAACAACGTGCAACAGAGAGCGAAAAGAACACAATCGAATCTGCTCTTGACAGTGCCTTTGACGGCGACATCCCATTCTGAATCGTTGACGACAGAGCGGCTCACAAAAGCTTGTAACGAGTAGCCGCAAACACACCAACACTCGTTGAGCTTGACTCTAGGAAAGACTAGAATACCTCAGACCATTATGGTTCATGATGAGGTATTTCTGTATTAAAAGGACAAAGAATGGCAAAACCAAAGAAAGAAGCAGCGACATTTACAAACGAGTCAGAAGACATTGATTTGTTCTCAGCAGATTTGTTGAAGACAATGAATAGAGAAGTAGGAAGACAAGTTGCCTACAACCTAACAGATGATGATGCTCCAACCATTGTAAACAAATGGATTGAAACTGGATCACCACTTTTGGATGCAGTCATTGCAAACGGCGTATTCGATCCTAACGGCAAGAAGATTGGTGGTCTTCCTGGTGGTCGTATCATTGAAATCTTCGGTGCCTTCGCATCAGGTAAAAGTACATTAGCACAGCATATTGCTCGCGGCGCTCAAAGAAGTGGTGGTATCGTCGTATACATCGACACTGAGAACGCAACAAGCATTCATAACCTTCAATCCTTCGGTATTGACATCAACAATCGATTCGTCTTCGTACAGCCACAAACTATCGAAGAAGTTTTCCAGATTGCAGACATTGCACTTCAGAAGTCGCGTAACATGAAGAGCGATGTTCCCGTTCTCATCATTTGGGATTCACTTGCAGCTACAGCAACCAAGGCTGAAGTTGAAGGTGCATACGACCAACAATTCATGGGCATCCAGGCAAGAGCAATCTCGCAAGGTCTCAAGAAAATCAATAACCAAATCACTACCTCAAGAGCAACATTCTTGGTACTCAATCAGATGAGACAAAAGATTGGTGTTATGTTCGGAGATCCATGGACCACTTCTGGTGGTGCTGCTCTTCCTTACTATGCATCACTTCGTTTGAAGCTTAGCTCGACAATGATCAAGGATGGAGAGAAGATTGTTGGAACAGAAATTTCTGTGAAGACTGTCAAGAACAAGGTTGGAAGACCATTCCGAGAAGTAGACATTCAGTTGTTGTTTGGTAAGGGTGTTAGAGATTCAGAACCAGCACTCAAACTATTCAGTGAATATTGCAAACTCAACGGCGGCAAAATCATGCTCAAGGACAAGTTTGTAACTGTTGAAACTGGAGCATGGAACAAGTTCAATATCTTTGACAAAAAGACTGGCGAACAACTCGAAGACTTCAGTTTCCGTAAAGCAGACTTCGCATCTGAAATCTACTACAACCCAAAGTACAAGGATCTCATCAGAGAAATCATTCATGCAGTAACATGGATTGATCCTAAGATGTCAGAAGAAGACAAGTTGATCAACGATCCAACATACAACAAAACTGCTGAGGACTTGATTGAAGAAACTGTCCCGCAAGATTGATGAGTGACTCAAGCCGCCGCCTGGCGGCTTTCTCATTTAAGGTCCAAGAGAATCTTTTTGATTGCTTCTTGAAGCTGTCTGATTGGAGTGATAGGCTTGGTGTCTCGAACAATTCCTTGAGCTTGATTGCCAAGGTCGTTTTGAACCTGATATGTTGGGTAAGCTTTTGTTGCTACACCAGAATACTTGGAGAAAATCTTTTCTCTGACTTCGGCTTTGTAAAGACCCTTAATCCATTCTTTGTCTGCATATGGATATATGATGATAGCAGTTGGATATGGAGGGTTTGAATTGACAAACTCATACTTCATTCTTCTGAATGTTGGTCTGTGATTTTTGTATTGTTCTATGTCAGATAGGAATGTGCCAAAAGTTGCCTTTGGCAATTTGCTCAAATCAATTTCAATTCGTTTTTTGCCGCTGAACAATTCATTTTTGATATAGGCCCTTAGAGGTATAACTTCTAAGCTTCGACCTGCTGCACTAAGAAACATTTGATTAAGATCTGATGCAATTGTTGAAGATAGAAATGTTTGAACGTCTTGCAATGCATTTTTCAGAACTGCTTTTTTATCTGAGCCAGGGAAAGTATGCTCTTGTCCTTGTTGAATAACTTTTCGGGCCTCAAGCAAAAAGTTCTCAAACACCTTCTCTGTTGTATTGAAGATGTTGATGAAGTTCAAACAGTTTGAAACCCAAAGCAAAATCTTTCTTGGATCATCTGTACCTTCATGTTGACGAAACTCTACTGTTGGTTGTTTGTTCAATGAAAGAATGTTGAGCTTGGCATAACGGTCTTCACCAAGTGCTTCAATGATGTCTGAGAGATTTCCTTTGTTGGATAGACGAAAGATAGCTTGGCTATAACGTTGAACCAATTCCTTGAAGCCAACAGAATTTGCGTATTCATTTTCTTTTCTATGAGCAGCAACCATCTTATCAAAGACTGGTTCAGCAGACTTATATTGAAGCATCAACATCATTAGCTTGTTCATGATTTCTTCGTTGCTTGATTCACGAATCAAATCAGAAACGTCAATGTGAACATGAAGGCCGCAGCTTTCATCTTCTGCTGTTGAAAATTGCATGAAGGTTTTGAAGAACTTTGGAATTTGAGTTTTGACTTGTTCCCATGTTAGAGGTGGTGTAATGACTTCAACTCCAAACACTTCTTGTTCATCAATATCTTCTGTTTGAAGACTTCCATCATCTTTTGCTTGCCAACCTTGACAACCAATCTTGTTTAGAACACGTTCGATGGCTTGATAACGAGAGCTTGTTGAACCATATGCTGCTGCTGGATTATCATCGATGCTCATAAGGTAATCTTCGAAACCGTTTACGAAAACATACATTTCAATTTCAATTCCGATTGTTCTATTAGCCATTTTCTAAAATTTTCTTTGTTGACTCAAACTGATTCTTTGGTAGAATAGAGGAAGTATGGAAACGCTAAATACCGATCCCGAATACAATGCCTGGCTAGAAAAGCAAGATAAAGAATCATTGACTGAAGAAAATCTAAAAAAGTTTGAAGATTGGTTTGTTGATCAAGTTAGAAACCATGGTCTTGTGGATTTGAAATTTGGTTTTTGTTCCAAAGAGATGACTAGAGATGAAGCAGCCAAACAATTTTCCTTGACTAACGGTTACCATTATGCTATAATGGATTATGAAGTGATGCCAGAAGAGCAACTTCATGATTTAGTTTCAAACAACATAGTCGTTTTTACCGAGAAATATAGGAAGAAATATGAAGGCTATTCTTTGTGTAGGCGTAAGCGCCTCGGGTAAGAGCACTTGGGCTCGTAAGTTCGTAGAAGAGAATCGTGGATGGGAAATCATCTGTCGTGACGATATTCGTCGTCAAATGATGGGTGGCCGAATCATCTGGGCTCATTGGAATTGGAAGCACGAAGGACGTGTTTCGCAGAACTATGATCGTCAGGTAGAAGCGGCAGCTTCCAAGAAGCGTAATATCATCCTTGCTGATACCAATCTCAGTGAGAAGTTCCGTAATCAGCGTATCGAGAGCTTGAAGGCTCTTGGTTATGAAGTTGAGATTCGTGCCTTCGAGGTGAGCCTTGAAGAGGCATGGAAGCGTGACGCACAGCGTGACGAAGGTGTGGGCCAGTCGGTCATCTACAAGCAGTATCAGGAGTGGCTTACCTTCATTGACAGGAAGCGTTACAAGGGCAACCAGCGCCTTCCTAGTGCCGTTCTCGTGGACGTGGATGGTACTCTTGCACACATGCAGGGTCGTGGGCCTTTCGAATGGCACAAGGTTCATGAGGATAGCATCGATCTTACGGTTGTTGCTATCGTTTCGGGCTTGAAGGCTGCGGGTCATCAAATCATCGTTCTTTCGGGCCGTGATGGAATCTGTTACGAGAGCACCGAAAATTGGCTTCGCAGCTATGGTGTGGAGTTTGATCATTTCTTCATGCGTGAAGCAGGTGATCAGCGCAAGGATACTGTCATCAAGGAAGAAATCTTTTGGAACAAGATCGCTGACAAGTTCAACGTTGTTTGTGCTGTAGATGATAGGCCAGTGGTTTGTCGTATGTGGATGGACCTTGGAATCAAGGTCATCAATGTGGGTAATCCCTACGTGGAGTTTTGAGATGGAACGCGAACGAATTTTGGGCGTAGCAATCAGGTGTGGCGAAGCTGTTTTCAAGCTTCAAGCGCCTGCTAGACATGCTGACCTCATTCTGATGCTGACCATTTTTTTCTCGGAGCTTGGCAGCTATTTTCCACATGATCAGTCTGCACTAGGATTTTACACAAGTCGTAGACCGTTTGCTGATAAGCATTTGGCTGCTGAGATTGCAAAATTTTCGGGCCAAATCATAAAGCCAGTAGCTTACAACTATTTGACATCTGAGAACGTTTGGTAACCAATACTTAAGGAAAGATAAGATGAACACTCCAGCACTAACAACTGACGTAGAACGTTGCTATCAGCGCATTCTCAATGCTTGGAGTTATTCGTCTTATACTGATGCATTCGATAGCACTGAAGGTGATCCAAACCTTCATGAGGTTATCAAGGCATGTGTTGAAGAGTATGGAAGCGAAACAACTTTTCTTGCTGTAGCATGTGTAAATACAAGAATCGCTCTTAAGGACTTCGCCTAAGACACTAAACAAGTTAGACTATGAAGGCGCACTGAAGTGGTGCGCTTTTTCATTTTGGTCTATGTATGAAAATTTGTTTTCGTTGCAAAACACAAAAGTTCGAGAATGAATTTTCAAAGAACCGAAAAACAAATGATGGTTTGCAAGTCTATTGCAAATCCTGTGTGGCAGAAATTAGACAAATTGGTCAATATGACCAGTATTCAAAACGAAAAGATTATCAGGTTTTAAAACAGCGTGAGTATCGCAAAACAGAATCATCAAAAATCATTGATAGGCACTATAGGAAAAAGTTAGGTAGAACCTTTAATGGAACTGTAACCAATTTACTAGCAGCTTCCAAAGAACGAGCAAAGAAAAAAAGCCTGCCTCATACTCTTGATACTACTTGGTTGAAAGAAAAACTAAAACCAATGATATGTGAAGCAACTGGTTTAAGTCTTGTTTTAGACATTGATGAAAATGTTGCACATAGTGCATTTAGACCTTCGATTGATAGAAGAGATAATACTCTTGGTTACACAAAAGAAAACTGTATGGTTGTTTGCGTTATCTACAACAAATCAAAATCTGATTACGCACTAAGTGATGTGTTGAAAATGGCGAAAGCATTGGTGATGAAAAATGAACAATGAAAAAAAAGAAGAAAAAGTATTGCTTTTCACTTATGGGAGCTTGAAAAAGGGATTCGAGAATAGCGATTTCCTCGCAGACCAAACATATCTTGGTGAAGCAGATACAGCTAACGAAGGATTCATCATGGTTAGCCTTGGTGGCTTTCCAGCCGTATGCAAGTACGATGTTGAATGGCATGTCAAGGGTGAAATCTACGAAGTTGACCAAAGAGGGTTGGCTTATCTAGATGAGCTTGAAAGCAATGGCAGTCTGTACACACGTTCACAGGAACAGTTTGTGTTGAATGGCAAAACCGTTACAGCATGGATCTATTTGATGCCTGCCCAACTAGCAATGCGCGTTATGTCACAAAACAAGCGTTATAGTGGGTCACATATCGTTCAAAAGGCTGGAAATAGTCTTGTGTGGACGTGAAGAAATTGCTTGACATTTCCATTGGTTATGCTATAATAAGTGATAATCAAGTGTAGCACTAAGGGTTGTTGGATGAGTAAAACTCTCTTGACAATGGTTCAAAACCTGCTATAGTAAACAAGGAATCGCAAACAATGTGCCTAATCATCGCAAATCTCGACGGTCGTGAAGTCCCTGAAGCCTATGTTCATAGGGCTTTTTCCCAAAACCATGATGGCTTTGGAATCATGTATGTCAAGGATGGTCTTCTGAAGATTCGTCGTGGAATGTTTTCCTCGCCCCAAATCGTCGAGCTTCTTGCAAAGGCTTCCGAACAGGCTCTTCCCTACGTTGCTCATTTCCGTTACGGAACACAGGGCACGAAGAATACGACCAACTGTCATCCCTTCTCTATCTCCGAGGCTTTCAAGGGCATTGCAATGATGCACAACGGCGTCTTTTCGGATAGTCGTCTCACTCGTGCTGTAAATGGTAAGTCGGATACTCATCTGATGGCTGATTGGATTCAGGAAGCAATCCTTGCAAACAAGATGCATCCAAGCGAGCTATTTTCTCCACAGGTTCAGTTTCTTCGCGACCACTTCAAGAATGATCTTGCAACCTACAACAAGGTTGTTTTCATGAATGGCCATGGCCAAATCAATATCGTGAATGAGGGCCTTGGCTATTGGGTTAATGGCGTGTGGTATAGCAATACCTACAGCATTGGTCATACGTATGCTGCTCGTGCAATGGGTCATGAAGTCATTCAAGATGATGACGTGATTCATAATGCTGAAAAGAGGGAAGCAATCCTTGCAGGTAACTTTTGCCCCAAGACAATCATTCCTCTTAAGACAGCTAAGGATGCAGAAAAGGACGACGATGACCTTTTTGCAGCATTCATGGGCAAGAATCATGCGCTTGAAGCGGATGATGACGACAACCTCGAACTAAACCTTGAACGCATGGTTCCTCGTCGTCGTCGTGACAAGGGTGATGATGGCAAGTTCTTTTTCAACGGAGAAGAGTTTGACCTCTCGGATTGTTCGCCAGGCTGTGATGATGATGAAGACACGCAGCCAATCGAACTTGGTGATGATCTTACTAGGGCTCTAGCAGAAGCCTTTGGTGACACGGATATTCCTGATCCAGATCAGGTTGACGAAGGTGATTCAACAGATTGGCAAGAGCAGCTTGAACGCTATCGAAACCATTCTTCACAGCGCCCACTAAGCGCAGGTTCTACATACAACGAACGTCTCAAGGATCGTGAGACCAAGCTGCTTGCTGCATCGGTACAAAGCACAGTCAAGCCAGAAGAGAAGAAGGAATTCGTTACTCGCACTTACGGCACTGGTGGAACATACACAAGCGGTGGAACGTATATCGGTGGAAGCTATGTGTACAACAGTAAGGCAAATGACATCGTTGAATTGCTGTTGAAGCCATGAATCTATCTCTTGAAGTTCGTGTTGGTATGTTGATTCTTGTAGCAGTCTTGCTGCTCACAACATTTGTAGCTTTGCTTTCTCCTACATCAACAAATCTCAAGTATGAGTGATGGAGATGTTTGGGCATGTGAGTATCAGATTCAAGATGGTGCACGCGTAGAGCGTTGTCATTGCCTTCACTAAAAGTTTTCTTGCTTCCTTAGATTGAAGAACGGTAGGATTAATCTCCTGCCGTTTTTCATTTAAGCTATTTAAGGCCAAAGGGAGAAATACTCAATGGCATTGATAATTGGAGGCAAGGAAATTCCTTGTGCGGCAAAAGTAGTTGATTGGAGAGAACATGGCATGTCAGATATGCCTGATTCGAAGAATAGACCATCAAAGGGTACACGCTTACGTAATGTAGCAAAGACACCTATTGATTTGTTTGTTGTTCATTGGACTGGTGGAGAAGGTTCTGCAAAGGGCATGTTCAATGTTTTGAATACACGTGAGCTTGGTATTGAGTTTTACTTGGATGATGATGGAACGATTTATCAGTTTTGTGATCCAGTTGTAGTTGATACTTTCGATGCTGGCTCGGTAAACCCACGAAGCATTGGTATTGAGATCAAGAACTATGGCTTTCGTAGTGGTTCACAAGTAGTTCCATCGGCTGGAAAGAATCGTCAAACCTATGAAGGTGTTATTCGTGGCCGCAAAGTAAAAATGGCCAAATTCTATGACAAGCAACATATTGCTCTCAAGGCATTGATTGACGCAATCTGTGCTGCAATCCCAACGATTCCAAAGGTAATTCCAGCAGGAGCAGATGGGAAACTATTGCAAGCAACTATGACACCTGCACAACTAAAGGCATACAAGGGCATCATCGGACATTTCCATATCAGCACAAAGAAAACCGACCCTGGCATTGATGTCTTTGATTACCTAATAAAACAAGGGATTGTTTTGCAAAAAACTTAGAAGGTCCCCCAATAAAGCATACTTACTGCTATGGAAACAGTTTATAACGGGCATAGTAAAAAATCTGGCATATACCAAATTAGAAACAAGAACAATGGCAGAATCTATATTGGCTCTGCCAAAGAGTTCAAAAGAAGATTCCGAGGACATCATAATTCTCTTGTAAAGAGAAAACACAAAAACAGACATCTTCAAGAAGATTTCATTATTTTTGGAACAGAAAGTTTTGTATTTGAAGTTTTGGAAGTAGTTGAAGAAAACAGACTTGATGTTGAACAGCAATACCTCAACATGTTTTTTGATAATCAAAAGAATTGTTACAACATTCAACCAATGACAAATAAAATCTTATTATCTCATCATAGTGTAGAAACAAAGGAAAAAATCTCAAAAGCTGTTAAGGGCCGTAAATTGTCTGAAGAAACTAAAGAAAAGATTTCCATTGGAAATAAAGGTAAACCTAAATCAGAGCAACACAAACAAGCTATGTCAAAAGCTCGAACAGGTCTGAAAATGACTTTGTCTGAAGAATTAATTCAACGAAAACGAAAACAAATGCTTGGGAATACATTCCGTTTAGGAATAAATGGATGGAATCATACTGATGAAACAAAAACAAAAATGTCAATTAAACACAAAGGTAAACGAGGTACTCGTAATAAAGAGATATATCAATTCAACAAAAACGGTTTATTGATTGGCCATTATCTTTCTATTCTTGAGGCAGCAAAAAACTTAAACAGAAATCCAACCGCTATAGTAAAAGCTGCACAAGGAAGTAGAAAAACCGCATATGGTTTTTTTTGGTCATACACAGAAGTTCTTGATAAGTCAGCTTATAAAAGGCATCAATGTCTTTGAATACCTCATCAAGAACAATGTTCCTTTTGCCAAAGTTTGACTAGACTCATAGAGACTATGCATCAACCCAAAATGGACACAACAACAGTTAGATCATTTCGTAGAATAAGAAGCGACCTTTTTGTTGAAGTCATCACCTGGTATCTGAACATCTATGATGGTTTGGGTAACAAGATTTCTTCAAGACAGCAAAAGGAAGATTTCAGACAGGTCTACTCAATTCATCCTATTGATACCAAAGGATTGACAAGCAATACGGGTATGGAAGAATATGAAATGATGGATGGTACCAAAGTTCTTCTGATTGGTACTGGTCAAGACATCAACGGTGAACAAATTATCTGATCACTCTTTTTCAATGAAGAGTTCTGATACTTGATTACGGATGTTTTCTTCATCAAGAATGCTTAGTGGTGTGTCTAAACGAACAGCACCAACAACTTTGCTGATAAGCTCTGAACCAACTTCGTTGTCAAGTTCGGCAGCAAGCAATTTGATGAACATCAAAATTTGTCGTTGAGAGAAGCGATATGATTTGAAATGACGATACATTTCCCAAACAGCGTCAGAACGATTTTTTGGCAAATCAAAATCAACATTCAATTCTCTTGTTTCTCCACTTAGTTCATTCATGTGATACACCTACTTAAAGCAGAGTATAATCATTATGGCAAAAATTACCAGCAAAGTTTTAATGGAAGCAGCTACGGAAGTGCTAAAAGAGTTTGATATGACTCCTCCAGTTGGTGATGTATCTCCAGGTCGTAGAGAAACACCAGAGAAAATCAAATCAGATGCTCTTCAACCAGACGAAGGTTTCCAACGTTCTGGCTTTGGTATCTCAAGCAATAGCTTCAACGTTGCTCTCAAAAAACTTGTACGTGATGAACTATCTCAATTGTTGAAAACCAAAGAGAAGAAGTCAGAAAAAAAAGATTGACAGCTAAACTATGATAACAAGCAATACGCTTGAATCCTAGGTGAAATTAATGTCAAACAAACGTAATGAAGTATTCGGTTCCACATCAGCAGTCGAGTCTACAGCAAAAAACATCGAAGCTATGCAAACTGTCTCTGCCAATGATTGGTTAGAGAAAGAGTTTGGCTTTAAAACACAGGTATACGAAGTACCACTTCCTAGCAAGGGTCTTCTCTATCCTGAAGGTCATCCTCTTCATCTTGTAGAATCTGTTGAATTCCTTCCTATCTCAACCAGAGAAGAAGATATCATTCGTAACAAGAAACTCATTGAGAACAAAACAATGGGAAGCGAGCTTATTCGCTCATGTCTTGTAAACAAGAGAATCGATCCTAAAACACTATTTCCAGGCGATGCTCTTGCAATTCTCTATGCCATTCGTACAGCCTCATATGGTGCAGAATATACAACCAAAGTAAAATGCCAATCATGTGGCACCGTACAAAAAGCAACCATTGACCTTGGTGAACTAGACATCAAAGAAATGCCCGAAGAAGATATCGTTCCAGGTGTTGCAGTCTTTAGCACCAAACTTCCAGTAAGTGGAATCACTGTTGAATACAGAATCTTCACAGAAGATGAATCAGCTAAGCTTGGTGATGAAAATGATGCACGTGAAAAGCGTGGCGTTCCATCAGCAAATAGCACAGTTGCTATGCAAAGCTTGATTGTTTCAGCTAACGGAGTTTCTGAAAGAGGTAAGATCAACTTGCTTGCAAGTAGATTGCCAGGACAAGATGCTCTTCATCTTAGACAAGAAGTTGCTAAGCATGAGCCAGGCATCATCAACAAGTATCTCTTCTCTTGTAAGAACAGCGATTGCCGCCACGAAGCTATGCAAGGCATTCCATTCGGTATTGAATTCTGGCTACCTGAAGCAGATGTATGATCGAACCTCATCCAAGCTCTATAGGACGATTACCAACTAAGGGTAAATTTTATCCTGAAGGTCATCCATTTCATGAGAAAACTTTTGCGCCTCTCTATCCAATGAGAGTTAGTGATGAAGCAATTCTCATGAATCCATATCTTGCTAGAACAAAACAGATTGACCAAGAACTTCTAAGAAGCATTACGGGAATCAAAGACTTAGATGTCTATGAACTACTTGCTGGAGATGTTGCTGGTCTTTACTTCTCTTTGTTCATCGCAAACTATGATTACAAAATGGAACGAAAGATGATGTGCCAAAAATGTGGTGAGTATTCTGATTGCTACATCGAGGTAGATAACTTCCCTATTAGAACTTGTGATGCTGAACCTGATGAACCTTATACCAACTGCTTCTCGGTTCCACTTCCAGGAAGAAACAATGTTGCCGTTCAAGTTAGATTTCTAACTCATGGAGATATTCTTTATTTGGGAATGAGTGCCAACGATAGTGCAAGAACAACAGAACTATTGAGAAGACAAATTGTTTCTGTGAATGGTAATAATGATCCAGACATTATTGATCGTGTCATTTCAAAACTTACACCTTCAGATAGAGCAGCTATCAGAAACTTCTTAGCAGAGAATGAACCTGGCGTTATCTCCAAGTACACATTCTATTGTCAGAACATGCAATGCAAAGAGCACAACACTTTTCATTTTGCTTATGGCGCAGAAATGTTTGGGCTCACAGCAGAACATCGTGAGGATGCCTTGCTAGAGCCTGCTTGGCTTCTAAGCTATCTCAGTGGTGAAAGCTTTCAATCAACCTGGGATTGGCCCGTAAGCTATCGCAAATGGTGGATCAAACGTATTGAGAAGGATATCATGGATCGTTCCGAGAAGAAGGAAGATATTCCTGATAAGCATAATCTTCACAATACCCCTGACATTAGGGAACTTTTGGGCAAGCAAAAGATTTTTACTCCCAACGCAAAGCAACAAAGATTTACCTGACATTCCTTAGCCTTTCCATTAGACTACCAAGTATGGAAACAATCTATAATGGAAATAGCAAAAAAGCTGGTGTGTACAGAATCAAAAACAAAATCAATAACAGAGTTTATATTGGTTCTACTAAAAAGTTCAGTGTAAGGTTTGCCCAACACCTTAAATCACTTTTATCTGGAAGTCATCACAACAAGTTTTTGCAAGCTGATTTTAACAAATGTGGAATTGACAATTTTATTTTCGAAGTCATAGAAGTTGTTAATGAGAATCAAACTGCAAGACTTGTAATTGAGCAAAAATATATTGATAAGCAATTTGACAATGGACAACAATGTTACAATTTTCGAGCAATTGTTAATTCAAATCCAAAAGGCAAAAATAAGCAACCTCGTTTACCATTGAGTCAAGAAGTCAAAGACAAAATTGGAAAGGCTTCATCTGCTGCATGGGCAAATACAACAGTTGAACAAAAGCAAGAACTTGCAGCGAAACGTAAAGAGATGACTACCTTGCGCTGGCAAGAACCAGAATATAGAGCTAAAACATTGGCAGGCTTTGCAAGGGGTGCACATAAAGTTTCTGCTGCCCAAAAAGCAAAAGCTGCAACGCCAGAAGGAAAAGAAGAACTGCTTCGACGTCTTGCAAAAGCAAACGAGAAAAGGCCACCAAAGACGGTGACCCTAATTTCTCCTGATGGTGAAGTTGTTACTATCACAAATCTCTACAAATGGTGTAGAGACAATGGATACAACTATGAAGGTATGAGATGGATTACTCGCGGGAAGAATCACTCACACAAAGGCTGGAGATTATTTATTCATTGATTCAATGTGTAATCAAGTTTCTGAAGCATGCATCAAGGCCATTCTCATGATAGCCTTCGGTGTATGTGTCTACAAAATAGACTTCTGTGTTTTGAGATGGAATTTCAACTCGATCTCGGATAAGATAACTTGTGTCTGATTCAATCAAATCTTTTCGATATGTTTCATAGCATCGAAGAATTGAGCCAGATGGCGTTCTTCGAATCACAAGAACTTTTTCATTCCCAATGGCTTCAAAATGCTCAATATCTGCCTGCATACAAGAGTAAACCGAGAACAACAAATAAACTGCTAGGGCAATGCCTAAAATTTGAAGAAGTCTATCAAATGACATTTTCATCCTCCCCAAGGTTGCATTCCAAGCATGCCACAAGTTTTGCAGGCACATCCACCTGGTGTTTTGTACGAATCCATCTTGCAAGTAGGACAATCAGAAAGATTCATCTTTTTCAAACGTTCCATCACTAGAACAGATTCAGAGAAAGAGATATAAGGTGTGTTTGCACAAGGATGTTCTTGTTCAAAATATCTGATAACACACCAACCAAAAGCGATATGATGTCCAGTGCTTACTTTTTGTTTTTCACTGAGAAGGTTGTAGTATATCGTTTGTAGTTGAAGCGGTAACATATCAACACGATTAATACAACTTAGTCCAAGACATTTTTCAAGAAGATCACGTTCTTCTTCTCTCGTCTGACTGTAGGCAATATATGGGCCTTGACCACTTTGAATGATACACCAACCTAATTCATCATCATGAGCAATACCAGTTGGTATTCCATGTTTGTGATCACGCATTGCAATTTTGTAGATTTTTTCTGGAACTTTTTCTTTCCATGTTTCAAATGGAATCATTTTACGTTCTAGTTCGCCTACTGTAGCTGTCATTTCTTTTCCTTTTTGTTATCAGTTTTGGCATAAATCACATAGCCAAAGTTAAGACCGCCACATGCTATGCAGCGAGCACCATCTGGTGATAGTCTTTGATATTCATCTGAAGGACAATTACAAACTTTATGCTTTTTCATTTTCAAACACCATTGATTCATTGCATTTTTTGCAAACAAGAGTTATCTCATTAGCGAAGCTACTCATATGAAAGTCGGAGCAGCCGCATTCACAGACTACTTCTTCAATACATTGTAATTCACCTAAAAGGTATTTTCTCGCAGCCTCATTAAGGCTCATTTCTCCAGGCCAAAAACCAAAAGACTTTTCTCGTTTATATTCAGGTGGAATAAAATAGTTCAAAGCATGATTCCATTCAGCAATGATTATGCACCCATGAGTATCTTCTATTTGTTCAACAATGTATCGCTTCGTTTGAGTTGACAAATGCTGTATTCCTTCTTCAATACCAGGTTTTCTATGAATAATAGAATCATCTGTTAAAACATCTATAATTCCGAATCTAGCAAAATCTATCATACTGTCCATCCTTTGTAATTTTTTCGCCTGCCTTTTCCAAGCTCACACATTTTGTTTTCGAGCAAACCATGTTCTTTGCAAAACTTTTTCAAACCTATGAATGTTACTTTCATCCCGTTGGGATCAACAAAAGTGTATTCTTTCTGAAGAGCTTTTCTTGAATTGTCTCTACAAAGCTGTGATGGTTTCTTGCCCTTGAAGAAAGCAGAAAGTTTTTGTTTGGCTTCTTCTGATAGTCTAATTCCAAGATGAGAAGCTGATAACTTAGCACGAGTTTCGTCAGATGCCTTACGGCCACGACTTTTTTTTGATATTTTTAATCTAGTGGTCTCAGACATTGAACCTGGACCATTTCCAGCTTTCAAATTATATCCATTTGGTGAAAACGTATTGAGTTCAAGTGCAAATCTGATTTCTGCTGCATCAAGTTCTTCTTGAGTTGTACATTGCAGCAATTTTTCAACACGAAAGTTGTCTTTGCCATACTTTGCAATTGCTAGAGTGATTGGCATGTTTTTGTTAACTTCAGACTTCCAACAATGTCTTGAAAATCGTTGTTGGATTGTCTTTTTTGTCTGACCAACATATTTCTTGCCATTGATCAAGTTGGTAATGCAGTAGATGAACATGTTACTCTGAAATATTATCCCTGATTTCCATTAACATTCGACCTAAATGATTTTGGCCAACACCATTACAAACTCCATAAAATGTGTCGCCCCAAAAATTACCTTCAACCAACTCATGGCCTTTGGTAGCTAATAGCTTCTCTTTCATGTGTTCGTATTCGAACTTTTCAATCAAGAGTTTCTTCATGACATCTAGTTTTACTTCTTCCCAATCAGGACGAAGTTGAAGTAGACGACCCATGGCTTTTGCTTCACTCGCAGAGCATGTCTCAAAGGCACGACGTTGCTCTGTATCAAGAGTTTTTGCGGCCATGTAGGCATTCTCTACAGAAGGGTATACAACGCCATCTAGAGTCACGTGGACCCTGTAGAAGTTGGATAGGAAGGCGTGGTCATCTTTGAATCTATCAATCATTTTTTTTGGCTTTCATTCTGGCAAAGAAATCATCATTTCGTTTTTTGACTTCTTCTGGTGGAGCAAATGTAATGAGATGTCCATAGGATCTCATTTCAATCTCATTGATTTTCTCTTTTGAGTAAGTCCAAAGATGTTTGTCAGGCATGTCAGGACCACAAACTTTGCAGTACCAACAAGGTCCAGGAAGTTTTTTCTCTATGACTTCTTTGTCAAAGAAATTGACAGTTTCGCATTTAACGCAGACTGGTGGACCTAATCCCATAATGAATCAATGTAGCATCAATTCAAAAGGTAGTCAACTGAAACCTTATTTTTGATTAATGCTTCGAGACTTGGAATGCCACGATTCTTTTCTTCATCAACGTGTTTGTTGTTGGTTTCCCAAAGCCATGAAAAACTTGCTTCATTGAAGTAGGCCATTTTGGACCAAACAATTTCATAGACACCTTCGTTGTCTACTGTTTTGATGATGATGGCATATGGTTGAAGTCTGTTACCTTTTTTGAGAGTGAAAGGAATGACATTGATTTTCTGCTTAGCAAAAAGGAGTTTGAAATTTTTAAGCTTGTTGAACATCATCGAATTCCTCTAGTAATACTTTTTTTGGTGTTGCTAGAAGCAAACGAGCATCCGTATCATTAAACCACAAATCTTTGGCATCATTTTGATTCTTGTGCGTATATTTTCTGAGGCGTTTGATTTGGAATGTTTTCTTGCACCAATCTACCATGTAGATATTAACGTTGTTCCTCTTTGCTAACTTAATCCAGACATTGGTTCCACCCTCTGTCTGTTGATAGTCTGAATACAATGCACCAAATCTAGCAATCAAGCCTTCATAGACTCGTGCAGCGATTTCCTTGCCACGAAACTTGGTATAGACATTGAACCAAGTAACTTGTGGACCATTTGGAATTTTGGTGTAATCATTTGGAACAGGATGAGTATGAAGTTTTTTGTTGATGGTGAAATTACCAATCTCTTCTTTGAAAAGAGGTGGCAGAAAAATCATGCCGTAATAAACAAGTCCTTCATACTCTTTGCTCTTGTCATTGAAGTTGATTGCAACAACAAGTTCATCCACTTTGATGGTGTCATCAATACGACGAAACCTTTTTGAAATCTTGTCTCCGTTGTTATAGGATACGAATCTTCCAGAAAAGTTTTGAAGTTTGATCATCCGTGGTCTTCATCATCTAGCGTAAGAGATACCTTGGTAAGCTTCTTGAAATTCTTGAATTTAGAATCCGAGTAGTACCATTGCTCATCTTCGTTATCGAACAAGTATAGATTTACTGCCGCGAAATGGTCATGCTTTCTGATTTCATCTAATAGATTCTCAAGTTGATCAGCAGATACAAGGACATTTCCTTTTCTGAAAGCTGGATGAAGCCTGATAAGTTGTTCTTGTTCGGCCTTTTTGATGACGATTGGGTTTACATGTCCCTTTGCCTCATTCTCAAATAGACCAATCATATCCATTGGACCAAAATCAAGAAGAGGCTGTAAAGCCTCTTTGCTGTTGAATCGTTCTAGAAGCATGCGTCCTGTGTAAGACATAGCTCCGCGAGATGATGTGTTTGCTTTGTAGTAGACGCCTTCATCTGTTGTGGTTTTGTTGAATAGGTATGAAATTGTTCTCATGGTAGTTCCTGTTTGGGTAGATGTTAGTTTACTTTTCTGAATAAACATTGTCAAGATACTCTTGACATCTTGTTGAAACATTGTATATTGAACGATAACCAACAAGAGGCTATGAAGTGAAACAAGGTCCCGTCAACAAAATCAAATTTAACACAATTGAAACTTGCAGAGAAATCAAGTCCATTTCGGATGATAAGAAGAAGAGCAAGCTCAAGCAAAAGGTTGCAACAGAAAATTTGGGCTTGGTTACTCATACAATCCAAAAATATTTCAAACAAATGGCAACACACCTTCGAAAGAAAGGGCGCTACGATGAACTTGTATCTGAAGGTACTATTGGACTCATGAGAGCAGTAGAACTTTTTGATCCTGAAAGAGAAGTCAAATTCTCAACCTATGCAATTCCATGGATCAAGCAATCCATTAGAAAGTATCTCAATTCAGGTGCTCTCAACATTCCAGCAGGTGATGCGGCCGCAAATCTCATTTGGAGATATCGTAAAATTTATGGCAACACCAAAAACTCAAGTGTCTCATTAGAGAAAATCCTAGAGAACGAATACATTCGTAAGGGTCTTAGTGAAAAGACAATCAAGCAATACCTTCAACAATTGGAATACAGAAACGTTAGCTTTGATAGCACCTATGCTACAGTGATTAGAAACGAATCATTCCAAACAACAACCTCTTCTGATGAAGTCGATGTAAAGTCTTCTATCTTGGATGTATGGTTAGATTTCGATGATACTCAAAAAGAAAAACTGAAGAAGTATTGTGAAACGGTTGGAGAGTTTGTTGAAGGCCAAAAGGAATATGATGATTTAGTTTTGGCATTGTGTAAGGGCAATGGATCGAATAAGAAGCCAAAAGAATTGTTGAGCAAAGGATTTTGTGATGCTCTGTTAGAAATTGTATCGAAATATCAAACAGTTCAAATGTAGCACTATCTAATGACATGGCTAAAGGCAAAAAAGTTGTTTTACCTGATTTGGGTTCCTTCCTTAAAATTAGACGAATGGACATCGCACAATTTTACCAATCTTTGAATGGTAAGTCATTTGATGACCGAGTTGAAGAAGCAAAGAAGAAGTTCTCAGTTACTCAAGATATCGTTGCCGAACTAAAAGAAGCCAGCAAAGCAGTCAAAAAAGCGTTTGAAGATAAAGTCGTCATTGTAGAAGACCTCGAAGAGAATGCTGATAAGCCCGAAAAGAAGAAGAAAAAGAAAGACTTCGAAGAGGCTGTTAGCGAACAAGTAGAAGAAAAAACAAGCGAAGACAACTAAACGTAGACAAAAAAATTAGACTTGTTTGAAGCCTGCCCCAGCAGGCTTCAAACTTTTAAGGACTATCATGGAACCAACCGCAACAAACAGTGTCATTCACGTCGCACCACTAACACCAGGGCAATGGACTTTGCCAAACTGTAATGAACCAGGATTACCATTAGACATTGAAGGTCTATTCGGCTGGCGTGATGATGCTGAAAGAATCAAACAAAGAAGAGAAGAGAAAAGACAAATCCCTGCTGTGGAAGAAGTAAAGCTTCATTATAGCCTAATTCGAGATGGAGAGTATACAATCAAGGCATATCTTGCGGGCTACACTAAAGAAGATATCAAGCTTCTTCGAATTCACAAGAATACTGAACTTCTAGAAATGATTGTTGAAAACCATGCAGAAGGTGCAAAGACTGTTCATGCATTGCTTAGAACACCACAGCTAACCTACTCAAACATCAAAATCAAATTTGAGGAAACAAAACTCAAAGTTGAAAACGGTATCTTTACATTCACAATCTTTCTGATTTCACCAAACGTAGACCCAAACATTTTAGATTTGGATATCTGATCAGTAAATCCATTTGAAAGGACTCTCTTGTTTGCTTTGTTCTTCTCTTGTTGCTGCAACTTGTACAGTTTTAGTTTCGAGATTGATGACACTGTGTCGTGATGATAGTCCACCAATCATTGACAAGAGAGTTGATACCTCAATAGGAGGCTTCTCATCTGATTTAGCTGGAACAAGCTCTGCATCAATTGAGAACATCAAAATCGCTGCAATAGCATAAGCCATAACCAAGTCGTCGTTCTTACCACGCTTTGCTTGTGGCTTCTGATTCTTCCAGATGAAATTCTTTAACTCATCAACGAAACGACTAGACAACACTGTCATCTTATTGGTTGTAAGCATGTAGTCAAGCTTAGCAAGCATGTCTGGACGAGTAGTAACACTTGTAGTCCAACCAGGAAGCTCATTAGGTTCTGGAATGTATTCCTTGTCTAATAGACCAACTTGCTTCTCGTAATAGACATTTGGATATTTCTCTTTGCGAAGATACTCAGCAACGATTAGACCATAGCTGTTAAGTTCAGGGCAGATACAAGCTGTGTTGTATTCTTTTCCTAGTTGTACTAAGAGCGGCGCAAAATCTTGTGGAGCAAGTTTGAATTTGAAGTCTGCTGCAACAAGTCCTGTAGAGAGATTGACAATGCAAGCTGTACTATAGTCATCTGCTGCACCTGATGCAACGTCGGCCGTAAGAAGATAATTGATGCCTTCTTGTGGCTCTTCCCAAATCATGATTTCAAGTTGAGCAGTATGTCTTCTCTTGGCACCTTGAGTATTCTTATCAAGCTCCATAAGAGTTTCAGTTTTGATGAAGGTTTCACCAGAAGCTACGAACTTACAGAAGAACTCTTGCTGTACACCCCAATCACCTTTAGCCGCTCTAACAGAAGCAGATTCTCTATCAAACCAAGCTTGGTCTCTATCTGGATGGACTGTCCATGGAAGCTCAATGGTATGAAAGGTATTTTTCTTTTCAATAGCATCGGACCAAATTCTATAAAATAGATTTTCTGTTCCTTTAGGAGTTGAAATGATAATTGCCTTTCCACCAGTTGATAGTGCTGGTGCTGTAGACAACCATAGTTCTGTAACAACGCGTTCTTCGATGTGAGCACAGTTGTGTGAAGTGATTTTGTTGGTATAGTATTCGTTCTCTTTAGAGACGTCTAGGAGGTCATAGAAGACGTGTTCGGTCTCTGGCAAGCTCTCTACCTTGGTTACCTCATAGTTGCCGCTTATGGCGTCTCCTAGGGCGATTGTGGAGGCCGTCTTGAAATGTCCGTTGGATAGTTTGACTCTATGATTTTTGCTGCAAATCAAATGAGTCTCATGTTGGTCTTCTTTGCATTTGAAAGAAATGAAGAGACCTCCAACCTTGGTTGTTTTCTTAATTCCAGAAAAATCTGACCAACCATTTGGTGTCAGAACTTCCCATTCACTGTTCGTTTTAACTTGCTCATTCATACTGTATCTATTAAACTAGTGGTATTATGCCAATTCTCATTCAAAATATGAAAAGACAGACAATGGTCTGTGTTGTATTGCCAACATACAACAACGAAGAAACAATAGTCAGAGCAATGGATTCTGTCTTTCAACAAGACTATGATGGCAAGATTATTCTTGTTGTTGTTCCAAATGGATGCACAGATAAGACAGAAGAAAAGATTCAGGAATACATCACTGAGAAAGAGGATTGGGAACAAAGACGTTCAGATAGAATCATGGTTTGCAATCCCTATCGAGGCAAAGGTGTTGTTCCTTCATTTAATTATGGCTTGGAGTGCTTGCAAGATGAATTGACAAGATTCAAGATTCCTTTTGGAGATATCTTTGTTTGTCGTATGGATGGTGATGATGCTTGGCATCCAAACAAGATTCAAAAGCAAATTCATTTCTTTGAAGCAAATCCAGAAGTTGATATTCTTGGAGCACAAATGAGATTTGTTGACCCCAAAACTTTTGTTCCAATGAACATTGGATACAACTATCCACTAACAGATGATGAAATCAAGACTGATTTATTTCGAGGTAGAAATCCAATAGCAAATCCTGTGGCCATGTATAGATGGACAGTCATGGATAAGGCTGGAAGATTTGAAGAGATCATTCCACACGCAGAAGACTTCTGGTTCTGGTGTAAGGCAGCTATTACGAATCACACGTTTGCAAATCTACCAGATGTTCTGATGGATTACTCGTTTGAGGTAAAGCCACATTCAAATCCTAATGTAGGACAGTTTGTAGGTCAGGTAGCTTTCGCTCTCCTACAAAACAAGCTTCAGACTTGATAGTTCTTTAGTGTTTGAATCATTTCTTCTGTATCATAGAGTTTGATATTGTCATCTCTATATTCACAGAAGTCTTCATATGACAAGCTTCGATACTTCTCTACTAGCTCTGGTGTGATTGTGAAGTCTCTATTTGGAATTGGAACGAAAGAAAGTCCAAAGTCATGAGCAAGAGTGAAGATATCACATTCCGTTTCTTTCTTGAGAAGAGTAAGAAGCTTGTATGAGTCAGAACAATGACCTGATTCTGAATGCATCTTGGTAGGAGGATTCATATCATGAAGAATGATCATCTTATCAGCAATCAAGAGAGAGTTGATGAAGTCATTGACAACGAAGTCATAGTCGTGGTTAGCATCGATGAAGATGTAGTCAAAGCGCTTGGTGTTTTGAGCAAAGAAGGCATCTGATGTGCCCGCAAAGTTTGGTGCGCATTGCGGTCTGAAATCAACAGAGTATTTGTCCAAAGAAAAGATGGCATTGAAGTTCAAGCCGTTATCGATTCCAAGTTCAAGATAAGAATCCTTCTGTGAGTTGATGAGGCGATTTACGATAGTTGGACAATGTGTAGTCATGTTCAACAAGGTTAGCTTTTACAAATTCAAATCATTTCAAAAAAGTCTTGAATGGTAACTTGATATTCTTTGAGCGTTTCTTTGTTTCGAATAGAAATTTGGGTGCTTCCATCAACACATTCATCCAATACGAGAACGGAAAGAGAGTCACCTCTGTTTGAAGATTCTGAAGTAGGAACGGCTCTAATGATACTACCGTTAGTGAATGAGATTTCCTTCTTTGAGTAAGAAGCAAACTCTGTTAGGAAGAGCCAATCAGGAATCTTCTTGAGAGATTCTCTAAGACGAGAGATATAGTTTTGGGCTGTAGCAAGTTTGGTAGCAAGAGAAACGATGTTCTTGTTTCTATGGAAGAGTGCAAGCCATAGAGAGTAGACCATGGTAACTGTTGAGAAACCAAGCTGTCTTGATTTGTTTACGATGATGAATTGTTCATCCTGGAAAGCCCTGAGGGCTTCTTTCTGATAAGGATATGGTTTGAATCTGATTAGACCTTCGATTGGATGTGGAATCCAGGCATAGTTTTCTGCAAAGTAAACTACGTCAGCCGCACATTTTCTAATTTCGTTTATCTGTTCAGGTGTTCGTACAATTTTTTGCGTTTTGGATGGACCAGACATAAGTCATCATTTTTGTTTTGGAGCTTTGACATCTGCAATGACAGACCAACGATAGTAGCATTGCTTATGATGTTCTTCTGTTGCATTGGCAATGAACTCTGCATATTCTTGAAGAAGGTCTTCTTCTCTAAGAGTAATTTCAGCACCAACTTTTTTAGAGATACGCTCTACAATCTCTTCAACAGCAGTCTTTGCAAGACCATATTCAACTTCTGTAATCACTGGAAGCATGAGTTTAGTAGAGAAGTGAATCAATGAACGATATGTGATTCTCATGGTTTCATCATCAAGAACCTCTACCATGATTCTTGCGTTGTTAGTTAGGAATTTTCCAACAGGATGAATCTTACCAAAGTTGCTTTGGGCTTCGTTTGATAGTTTGTTGTAAAACTCGTTGTTCTTAATTGTACCCATTGTGAACCTATTATTCGAATCTAAGTATTGGCAACATCGACTTTGTTTGATAGATACGCTTTTCAATGTATGATTTATACGCCTTAGATTCCTTGTCAACCAGAATCACGTTCGTGCCCCAATTGTCATGACAGGCCGCACAACATCCAAGCTCCTCATACGAAACTGAATCGTTGAACGTATTCATCACAAAGTTACATGTAGGACAGAACAGTGGGGTACTCATACGCTAAAGCCTAATGATTTCAGTGCTAAAATATCCCTTGACAATTTAAAAATTTGTGCTATCATATAGTCATGAATAAATACAAAGTAATGTTAGACATGGATGGTGTCTTAGCAGACTTCGATAAGCATACCGAAGTTCTATTTCCAGAAGTCCATAAGCTGAAGCAAGAGCTATCAGCAATGATTGCAGAGCTACCTGAGCCATACAAGGGTGCTCACTATAAGGATGTAGCTATCCTTCTCAAGGGCAAGCAGACTGACCCGCAGCTACACAAGGTGAAGAAGTTTCTTCATTTTGTTCGTGACCAGGTTTACGAGAATGCCTCGGTTGTAGGGTTTTTCTTTGGTCTTCCAAAGATGCCTGATGCTGATGAGCTTTTCGCAGGTGTTGAAGCACTCTGTGGAACGCCAGGAATTCTCACGGCTCCACTTCATAGCTCGCCTACATGTGTGATGGAGAAAAAGGCATGGGTCGATAAGCATTATGCTGGTCGCTTCGACATCTTCATTGCCGAAAAGGACAAGCACATTTATGCAACGCCAACCACAATCCTTATCGATGATACACCGAAGAAGACTCGGGCATTCAACGAAGCTGGTGGAATCGGTATCTTCCATGCTAATGCGAAGGAAAGCCTTCGACAACTAGCAGAAGTCGTACAGCGCTAAATCAGATCAAATCTGACTTGTCACGGGGCTTTGAGGCCCCGCCGCTATTTAAAGCGGTTACATAGTTGCGAATGTTGTCGCGTTTCTCTTCACGTTGTGGATTGAACTTTGGAGGATAGGCTGGTGCCTCTCCGATAAGTTGCAACGAAGAAACCTTTGAACGACTGGTATCAAGTGCCATGTTGAAGTTTACACCATCATAGCCAGCACGATTCTTCATGACTCGTGCAATACCAATACCAGAAACCTTGTCTTCCATTTTGCGGCTCCAACCCATAATGAAGTCTGCAATGAAAACCTGTGCAAAGCTTTCAGCAGCATTGTTGATTTCCAAGAAGTCAGCATCAACACCATCTCTGTTAGATTGAAGTGCTGTCCATAGAGGACAGTTGAACTCATCTGCAAATGCTCTTAGCTCTTCTGTGATGAACTTCAATTCATGACGTAGTGATTCATGTCTTTCAGTTGATCTCATGATACCTGCATAGTCAACAAGGATTAGGTCTGGTCTGAATCCTTCTGTGCTTTGAAGCTTTTCAAGATATGAACGAAGAGTGTTGACTGTTGCTGTACCAGTTGGGTAATACTTGATACGAAGCTTACCAAGTTCTGGTCTTGCTCTATAGAACTCTGTGATGTCTGGAATTTTATTGACACATTCAAGACTTGGAATGTCTGTGAGATTTGAATCGTAACGTGTAGCAATCAATGACTCACGAAGTTCAAAGGTAAAGTGAGCAACGTTCTTTCCAGCAAGCATTGCTGCTGCACCAAACTGTGTAAGCCAATGAGACTTACCACCACCTGATGGAGAGATAACAATACCAATTTCTCCTGCACCCAAACCACCATTCAAGATTTTGACATCATCAAACTCTGGAACACCAGTTGGAACAGTTTTACGAGCTTGCTCTGTATATCTTGCTTCAACATCTTTTTCAAGAGCCAAACCAAGTGTTGTATCAGACCCAGCCATTGTTACTTTGGTAATGATGTTCTGAATACGCTCATAGCGCTTGGTATCATTGCTTGCTCCAAGCAAGTCAACAGCAGCCAATAAACCCTTTTGCATTGCTGCCTTACGACAGAATTCAAGAGTTTCTTCTTTGATGTATTTTAGTTCTTTGAAGTCTGCATTGTTGCAATCAACAAGAAACGCCTTTAGGTAAGGCGCGAGATTTTTCGTTTTGTCATTTGTGAAATAACGTTCTGCTACAAGATGTGATAGAGAATCGTTTGAAGGGAAAGTTCCATATTTCAAGAAGAAGTTTTTATGTTCTCCGAGAATGGCCTTAATCCATCGTGGTTTGAAATAATCGATTTCAAGCACTTCGTAAATTTGTGATGCAAACTTTTGGTCTACAATGATTGCTGTGGCAATCTTTTTCTGAAACTCATCACTGAAATCAAACGCTTTGGTTTGTACTTCGTCGTCGGTGTCTTCTGATAATGACATTAGTTAAATTTCTCCTGAAGGCGTTCCAACTGTTGGTGTTGTCGCTTGGTGGTTTAGATAGTCTACTCGGTGACCGATTTTCTCTTAACGAAGAGAGAAGATTCTGTAAATAATATTTCGTGCTCCTGCATGATATTAACCCTATATTCACGGAAGATTTTGAGATACTCAACCAAATTCTGATTTGGTAACTCAAGATGCAACATCTTCCTAATCAAGTCTTGCTGAGGACTTGTTAGTGCACTACTACCAATGTAAATCAGTTTATAGTTTCTCTTGATGATGTCAATATGGTCTTTGACATTTTGAACAGCATTTGGAATTTTTGGTTTCTTTTTGCCGCTCTGCTCTTTGACTACTGTATCATAAATCTGATTGGTATAGTCAATGAAGTCGCCCAGCAAAATTTCTTTCTTCTCTGTGAGTACAGGATAATACTTGGCTAGTGACTTGTAACCAACTCCTGGTACACCATCAATGTTGTCTGAGTTATCTCCCGTAAGAGCCTTAGCAACGCAATAGTTGCCAATGAAGATACCAGCACAGTCTTCTGATGCAAGGTCTTGATTGTAGAGAAGCTTCTTTCCTGGATGATACATTCTGACTTGTGGATCATCTAAGAATTGATAGTAATCCTTATCGTTACTCACAACAATTTTCATTGTGCTTGCATACTCTGATGTTGGCCCGTAAATCTCTTTGAGCAAGAAAGCTACAACATCATCACCTTCAGCATCTCTAACATATACTTGCCTGACAGCTAGTTGTTTCAAGATTTTGTTTAGGAATAGAAGTTGTTTTGCTTTGAGAGATTCATCTTTCATCAAATCTTTTTGGAAACCTTTGCGGTCTTCAAAGACATCACGATTTGTTTCAGAAGCACCAGCGCCTTCCTTGTAAGAGCCAAGTAGTTTCTTACGTCGTTTAGAGCCACCGCCAGCCTCCCAACAAATTATTATTTGAGATGGTGTGAACTGCCTCAATAGGTTTTTAATTAACCGAAGCATTCCGATTGGACCACCAAATGGTTCTCCCAAACTATTAGTTTCCTGATTTCCAAGAAAATACCTGATCCAACAATTCATTCCGTCGAGTATGATAATAGGTCTCTCAGACATGTTGTTTTTCCTTTAAAAGCTTTTGCATTTTAAATCCATATGTATCCGTTTGTTGATGACAGTCTTTGCATAAAGTTCTGCCATTGTTGATATCCCAAAGTTCAACACATGTTTTGATTTTTTCATCAACATTCTGAATTGTAATGTTGTTGTTTGCTACTACTAAGGCTAATGGAACAACATGATCTACTTCAACTTTAATCAGGCTGCTTTTTTCTGTTTGACATATTTGACAAGTGAAATTATCACGTTTCAAACAACTCAATCTCCATTCCTTATATTCTTTTCTTCGTCTAATTTGGCAGTAGAGTTTTTTCTTTCGTTCCTGAGGAAGTTTATAAGCAGGATTTTTCTCGCCAGCAAACATTCCAATTAATGACTTACTGATTTTGTCTTTGGTTTCTTTTGTATGCTTGATGCCTCTGTTTGGGGCTGCCACACCAAACATTGGATTTTTCTTTCCTTTTCTAATAAGAGAAAGTTTTGCTTTTGTTTCTTGTGTTTGGCTTTTCCTGTGGCTTTCCTTTAATGACCGCATTGGTATTTGATTTCGAATTAATTCGTACTTGATTGTTAGAGGGCAATAACCAATAATTTTTCTGATTTCAACAAGAGAAAGTTTGCGAGTAATGTAAAGCTCAAACAAAAGTTCATAAGGTATAGAAACCTTTGTTTGACCCGAACGTTTTTTCACTTTATCAATTCTTTCATGTCTTGAATGATATCATCAAAACCATACCATTTGATGCCCACTTTGACATCACCACGTTTCCATTCATCTCTTGGTACAGTTGGAATACCAATGAACAATCTAAAGCCAGTATACATCAATACTGTGTTGACTTTCTCTAGAGTTGTTTCAAAATCCATTTTCATTTTCTTTTGAGATCCCAAAAGAATTCGCCTGGCTCATGTTTGACTTTACCATTACCCATGTCTACTTCAATTGGTTTTACATTTGCTGTAATGACAAAGCCTGTTGGTTTAAGCAATGCTAGCACACTATTAATTTGCACTAGTTCTTCTTGTGTTACTGTTTTCATTTTATGACCTAATTCCAAATAAAACGTCGCCCTCATCCACATATGTGAATGTTAAACCATCTACTGTTGCCGTAACAAGACTGCATTCATGTACAACAACAATAGTTCCAACACTATAAATGTCATGAATAAGTTTCATGGTTTTATCACCTTCATTTACAACAGCAACAGCAGTGGTTTCTATTCCATTGAAAAATTTCATTTGTCGTTCATGACTTGTTCCAACAACCATTGCTAATACGGCTTCATGACTAACACCATTGAAAGCAAGTTTAACTTTGTCTCTATCAATCAATGGCTCAACAATGAGCTTCTTTGATCCAATTGTAATTTGTGAAATATCCATGTTCATTTCTTTCCTGTTGATCCTAATGCACCTGCACCACGAGCAGTTTCAGACAATTCCGAAACCAATTCAAAGCCAAGTTTCACTTCTTTACGAATGATTAGTTGAGCAATACGAATAGGACCATCTGCTAAGATGTCTGGTGTTTCGTATGTACCATTTGGAAGTTTGGTGAGAACAACGAGAACTTCTCCTCTATAACTGTTATCAACAATTCCAATTGAGTTTGCTAGAATGTAGCCAGTCTTTGAAATGCTTGAACGTGGTACCACTTCTGTATAGTAACCCTTTGGCGGCTCAATAGCAATGCCTGTATGATAGACATATGTGTTGCCACCAAGATGTTTACCTCTTTCCAAAATGGTTAGGTCAAAGCCGATACTTCCATCTTCTGCAAGCTTTGGAATGACCGCATCTTCTCTTAGTTTCTTGATCTTGATTTTTGTTTTAGACATGAGAGAGAGTATACATTAAACGAAAAAGGCTACCGAAGCAGCCTTTTTATTGTTTGAACCTGTACTTAAGGTGTATGACTTATAGAGGCCAACCGCCCACAGGGCAAACCACAATTTGGGATGGAACAAAAGAAGTGCCTGCTACCGTAGGCAGTCCCGCAGATACTCCATTGTTTTACTGGAACAAATCAAACACGTCGCAATTTGCTGCTTTCAAAACTGGATTGATTACTTCTGGAACAGCAACAATGGCTATCAACACCACTGTTACTGGTTCATCACAAGTTTTGACAATCTCTGGTTCTGCACTTGCTGGTGCAGCATTGTATTCGGCAGATGTAACGTTTACAAAACGCTTTCTGATGAAGTTTGGTGTTTACATACCAAATGCAACTGCGGCAAACAGAGTATATCCAGTGATTGGTTTTGGCTCGGCTGCAACTGTTATTACTTTTCCAGTAGATTCAAATGCAAACGTAGCTGTACATCAATATAATGCAGCTACATATGCGGGCAAGGTGGATGGCTCTAATATGGGAGGAAATGTTTGGTCAAGCTCAACGCCTATTGTTGTTCATCACGAACTAGAAGTATCTCTTCGAAATACCGTTTTAGGTAATGCAGAATTGATTGAGGGCAACATTTTTCACAGAGTTGGAGGAAATGGTGGTAACAATTTTTTCTATGCTCGTGACATTTTGAAATTTGACTCCACTGCTGGCTGGTTTACTCCTACAGCAATCACTGCTGCAAGATGGCAAAACAGTACCATCAACAAGTTTGTAATTGGAATTAGAGCAGATTCTTCTTCAGGAACAGCACCAGGCTTTTCTTACATTGAAGTATGGCCTAGACCATCAATCAACTAATCAAGCTCTGGCGCGTCCCCAAACGTCTGTACGCATGTAGCTTGCTGGCTCTGTCATGATGCCACCAAACAATGTGAGGGCAGTCATCTTGACGCCTTCATAGTCTGTGTACAAGCCACGAAACATCTCTTCGCAAGTAACAACTGCATTTGCATTCAGATACTCTTTCAGAATCGGCCAGGCACGCTGGATGTTACCAAACAAGTAATCCATCAACTGCTCATCTGGTTCGCCTGACTGATTCAGAGAATTATGGAGAATGTAGAGTTGAATTGACTCTGCAAGATGAGCAACGATTTTGTAGTGATTCATAATATTTCTTTGTCTTTTGTTTGAGAGTTAGTGATTAGTAAACAGAATTCAGAACTTCCCAGTCTTCTGCTAGAATATCTGCTTGTGATGCAACCCAGCCAGGTTGATGTGTTCCTGCTGAAGTAAGCAAAACCAAATGTGGTTCTGTAACACGAATATGGCCTTTGAATACACCTGCCCCAATTGTCAGTTCGTGTCTATCTTCAAGATAAACATGCATACCAAAACCGTTCCAACCTTTTCTGAAAATAGATTGTCCTTGTTTAAGAGCAGTAATTGCATCGCCGAAGTTCATTGTTTCTGATTCCTATTCAATCAATATAGCAGTCAACCATTACAGAGTCAAAATAAATAAAATCAGATTGTACCGAAGTCAGACATCCAATTTGATTGATCCAATGGAACAACCTTTTCTTGAATATTCATGCTGAAAACAAATTGTGGAATTCCAACATGGTCAACAATCATAGCATCTTTTGCTTCATTTGCACTCAAATAAAGGTCTGTATGCTTTGTCTTCTCCAACAAATCCATAAGATAAGTTTTTGACTTGCCACCAGTAATGTAGCTTCCCATTGAACTCATAACTGCATCTGAAAGTCTTTCGGCTTCCTTGAATGCTGCTTGAAGTTCACTCATACGACCAACCATTCCAGATGAAATATCATGAATCATGATTGTTGTTCTTGGTGTTGCATAGCGATAACCAATGTCACCAAACATAAGCATGAAAGCTCCAGCACTCATAGCTTTACCTTGAGCAATGGTTGCAAACTTGATCTTGTAGGTGTCTCTAAGGGCATGCATGGTGTCGAGAAGCTTGAGAAGAGAATAGACGTCGCCTCCAAATGAATCGATATAGATTGGAATGACAGTTTGTCCTCGGGCCGCAGCCTTGTTACAAATTTGTTCGAGGCTCACGCAAAACTCTGAGACAGATGATTCAATGAAGTCACCTGAGAAGAGTGCCGCATGTGGTTGAAGAATACGTGTGAGTTGATTGTGATCAGCACGATAGGTTCCAATTTTTTTGGCTTCATCATAGTCAACTTCAGATAGATTGAATCTACGCTTTACAAGGATTTGTGATTTGGCGTCATCGTGTGGAAGTTCGAATACACATGGATGATTATAGAAGTGAAGGTTGGATGATTCTGATGCCAGTCTCATAACTTGATCAGGTGCTTCGTCACTACCTTCATCTTCATTATGATTGTGTGCTTGATTCTGACTTGCTCTTGGCTTTGAAATGCTCATATTACCTCTGTTGTATCAAAAGAGTATAACAATGAACTTTTTGTTCGTCTGAACTTTAAATTGGTGGAGGCGTCGGGTTTCCTTGAAAAGATTAGACTAAGACTTATGAAGACCTGTAAATCATGCCAAAAACAATTCACGCCAAGCAGTAAACATCCAGACTGCCCTATGTGTCGTTATTACAAACAAAAAGAAAAAAATCCTTGCCCCAAGTGTAAATCACCTATGAGAAGAACATCAAGTTTGTGTAAGAGTTGTGCTCCTCCAAATAGTGGTGGAGGAAAGCTTAACCAAAGTAAAAATTGGAAAGGTGGAACTAGAATCAAAAAAGGTTATGTGTATCATTACATTGGTAAAGGCAAATACAAAGCAGAACACGTGCTCGTAATGCAAAAGCACTTACAAAGAGAATTGTGTCCAGGCGAAAATGTTCATCATATTAATGGAATTAGAGATGACAATAGAATTGAAAATCTTGAGCTTTGGATAAAACCACAACCTTCTGGTATTAGAATTGAAGATGCTGTTGCTTGGGCAAAAGAGATTCTAAAGCGATATGAAAATTAAAAGTTGGAAGCGGGGGAGTCTGCCCTCCCCGTCCAAGATTCCTAATGAAAAACAGCTATTACGGTATCTATTTGGTTTGAATCACGATTAGAACAGAAACCAACAACAAGTCCTAATCGTTTTTTCTTTCTTTACTTCGGTTCAACCACGAAAGAGGTTTCAGTTGTCCCTAACTTGTAAATTACACTGAACTAAACTACAAGTTTCATCTTGTTCAATGGCTCAAGCAGCTAGTGCGAAAGCGTGGTCTGATGTGTTTGCATCTATTTTTTGTTCATTTTGAATGGGTAAACGCCCATATACCGTACCATCTCTCTCAAAACCCTGTCGAAACTATTTCGCCCCCATAATTGTGCTAACCTTTATAGTTAGTGGTAATACTATGTCAGATGAAGAAACAAAAGTCAAGGAATTTGGCAAACATATCATTCACATTGAAGATTTGAAGCCAAATGAATTTTTGTCCTTCTTAAAGGCATGGAATTTAGACAAGCACAACATTGTCATTACAGAGAAAATGGATGGCTTCTTTCTTGCCTTTGGTCTTGAAAGCAATTCCTTCTATCTTCAAACTAAACACAGCAAATGGACTTCCTCAGAACAAATCGCTGATGTTTACTTTCTTCAAAGCATGAAGAGATACTTTACTCTTCTTGAGAACATTCCAATTGGTTCAATCCTAACTCCATACGGTTACAAGAACGGAGACTTCGTAAGATTCTCTGGTGAAGCTATTCCAAGCTATGACCATAACATTGTCATGTATGATGAGAAGCATATTGGTGACGGCGCATTCATCATCTATCAAATCACTATTGGACAGAATCAAATTACTGATGCCAACACAATCTCAGAGATTGCTGGTAAGATGCAATCAGCAAGCCAAGTAAAGTTCAAGGGCAATCCAAAAGTAAGTCATCTTCAAAACATCAAAATTCCAAACAAGGTAATCGTTGACATTGAGAACTATATCAAGGCTCATGGCAATGTGTTGTCGAAGCCAGCAAGAACAGACGAAGCAAAACAAGTTAAGGCAAAGATTGTAGAATTGATCAAGGGATTGGGAACCAAGATCAAGAGTAAGTTTTTGGCTGTACCATATGAGCCTGCCTTTGGGGGCGACTATGAAGGCTATGTTATTCATCTTCCAGATGGAAACATGGTGAAAATTGTAGATAAGGATAAATTCACTGCATCTAAAGAAGCTAACTGGTTGTTCATCAATCAATACAGCAATGCATCTGATACTCTTATCAGAAAACTCAAGAACAAAGAGATGGGGCTCAAAGAGGCCATCGTATGGTTTGAATCCGAACTCGATAAAATCGACAAGGAATTCAACGCTAATAGAGGTATCTTCACCATTGGTAAGAAGATCAGAGACACTGAAGAGAATGGCAAACGTATGCGTAAAATACTTGCCAAACTCAAAGAATTGGCCTCAAAGGGTGTTGAAGCAGAACAAGTTGTAGACATGTCGAAAAATAGACAGTTGGATGAAGGTTTGTTGCTTGAGGGTGGTAATGCAATCAAACAAGCAAATAGTTTGGTGCCCAAACAATATTTGGAACCAACCGTTCAAAATGCAATTAAGAAGCTTGGCTTGCAAGCTGCAAAATATGACATCGTAGGAAACAAGTCAAAAGAGTTTCTTGGTGACATTGATGTAGCCATTAGTCCAGAATCAATCGTAAAGCTATACAAAATCAACTCAGAGAACTTCTGGGAAGAACTACAACAAAAACTTTCAACATCACCACTTCCATCGGCAGTCATCAAAGGGCTAAGACAGTTTCATGTTGGTGTACCTGTAGTAGATCAACAAGGCAATCAAATCAAAGCTATTGATCCAGAAACAAAGAAAGAAACCAATGAGCCAGCAATCTGTCAAATTGATTTCATGGTTGGTAATAGAGATTGGATGAGAAACGTTCTTAGTGGAGCATTGGAAAGCAAGTACAAGGCAGCACTAAGAAATATTCTTTTGGGAGCAATGGTAAAGAATATTCCTGCACCTGTTCCTAATGGCAAGTATATGTTTACTCTTAGGGATGGACTTCAATTTGTTACCTATGATGATTTGAATGCCAAGAAGCCAATCGAAAAGAATCGTAAGACAGTAGCTTCTAATGGTGACCAATTGATAGGTAAGTTGTTTGATGGATTGAGGTGGGATGATGTTGATAACTTTGAAAAGTTGTGGGCAGCATTTTTATCTGACAAGAACAAATACAAAGACAACAAGCAAGCAGTATTTAGTGACTTCAAACGACTTGCAATGGGAGCTAAGTTCCCTCTACCACAAGAAACTGAATCACTTCAAGAAGAAATAAACATGGCAAACTCTGGAAAGAAAGTAGGACTATATGCTGGAAGCTTCAAACCTTTCCATGCTGGTCATATGGCTGCTCTAGAACTTGCTGCAAGCAAATCTGATAAGCTCACAATCTTCTTCAGTATGTCTGATAGAGATAATCTTACTGGACCAAGAGCAGTAGAGTATTTCAAAAAATTCATTATGCCAGTTGTCAAGACACTTGGTAAACCTGTTGATGTCAAGTTCGTAAAGATTCCTGTTCGTTCTGTCTTTGAAACTCTTGAAGCAGCAGACAAAGATGAATCAAACAATAACACATACATTTTGTTTGCTGATCAAACAGACTTTCAAAAGAGATATACAGACAAGGACTTGAAGAGATACGTTCCTAAGCTAGTAGAGCAAGGCCGCGTTAAAGGCGTCTATACGCCTCGTGTAGCCTCTGGAACGGCAGCCCGTGAGGCACTTGACTCTGGGAATTTGGAAGCCCTACGTAAGCTCCTACCTAGCCAGATTCAATCGCAAGCACAGGAGATAATGGATTTTTTGAGAGCACCAACAGAACAAAATAAGGATATGGCAATGAACAAGAAACAATTAGCAGAAGCAAAACTAGCAACGTATGAAATGAATGGAATGCTTCAAGAAAAAGCACCTCCTGGCTATGAAGGTCAAGTTGAGCAATTCAAAAAAATGCTTATTCTAAAAGGCTTTGATGAAGAACGCGCATCAAACATTGCTGTTGGTAAAGCATGGAGTGCCTATGAAGCAAAGAAGCCTTTGCTTGAAATGGAACACCAAGATGATTACAATCCTTTCCAAGCTGGTCCAGGCAACATGAAGAAGGTAAACAAGGGAACCTATCAAGGCTTCATTGCTGCTCTCAATGGTGAAAAAAAGAATTTGATGAAGACTCATAGAGAAGATTATGCCAAAGATGTTATTGGTGTTTTTGATTCTCTTATTGAGTTTTTGAAGCAAACCTTTGAAGGTGGCGAAGCTCCTGTCCTTGAAGAAGGAAAAGAGAAATGGACTCCACCATGGCTCAAGGGCAAAGACAAGGACAAAAAAGAAGGTGACAAGGAAGACGATAAGGATTCCAAGAAGCCAGAAGCAAAGTCTGATGACAAGCCAAAGGATTCAAAGAAAGATTTGAAGAAGTTCTTTGAAGGTGCTGCCGCAGATTTTGCAAATGAACAATATCAAGCTCCTCCACCAAAGGAATCAAAGTCCGAGAAGGAAGCAAGAATCCATGGCAATCCTGATCTAACTCCAAGACAAGAGAAAAGACTTGCCAAAAAAGACGAAGAGAGAGAAGCTGCGGATCGCAAAAAGCGCCAGGATGCTATCAAAAAGCAAAATCGTGGTAAGCCAAGCAGCTTTGACAAACCAAAAAAGAAGTGATTAAATGACGAAAGCCGAGGAGGAACCTCGGCTTTCTTTGCACCACGATGGATTTTGGGATTTTAGACCAACCGTCTTCTCACGTCTGCTTCACATCCACAGTGAATGTTCTGCTTATATCTGACTGATTGTTCAAGGGTTGTACGGATGTTATGACTTTGGACATCATGTTATGCTGACAAACCTAAAGATTGGGAATCCCTTCCCGACTCGAACGGGCCTTACTTACTTAGAATAAGTCATGCGTTTCCTAAAATCTTTCACTTACCATTTCTCAGTTGATCAAGCTGTTACTCGTGTAAGCTACTCAAAGTTTTCTACATTAAGGGACTCATAAGGGTGGGAAGCTATTTTTCACTTCCCTTTGCTCATCAGAGCGAACCGAAGCGAACTACGGTTGCGTCTGTATAACCAATTTCTTCTGCAAAACGAACCGCTGAACGCGCTTGTTCTCGGGTCTTGAATACCATTGGAACGGAGGTTACGCCGTTACCGATGATTTTGCCATCACGAGCAACTGCCCATGCTGTGCTGTTAAGTTCGTTGCTTGCAACAACGCTTGTCTCAATGCCTGCTTCACGAAGTCGTGCTGCGGCTCCACGTGCTAGATCGCGTGTGCGAAATACTTGTGGAAGTGAGTTTGGACCTAGACCTAGAATGCGACCGTTCTTGCGTGTTAGACACCATGCTCTTACCATATTGTTATCTCCTGTTTTTCTCTCATCAGAGAACAAAGCGGCTACAAGTGAATTGTAGATTCGCTTACGTTCTGAAATATTGCTTCGATTGAAGAAGAGTTGCATCCGAATTGACTCTTCTACTTCTTCTCTCTCACTCATATGGATCAGTCTAGCATCTCTGTGTCAGGGTGGTATATCAATAAAATTACACGCTTTTTATTGATTCGCATCACTTCAACCATGTGTTTCGAACCATTGGTTCCACCATGTTTCATGATGCTTAACAGTATATCACCATATTCAGCCATGTCAACGTTTCTTTTAAAGCCTGCACCCTTTTTTAGCGGGCCATTCCAATCAGCAGGGAACTTTGTCTCTTTCATTCCCGTTCTAATACAATAGTCATGAGCACTTTGATCAGGTGATTTGCGACAATCACCATGAACAATCTCTTTGATTTCTATTTTGAATTTCTCTTTGAGTTTGTTGATTGTTTGCTCAATGAGGTCTTCTACTTTTTTGGAATAAAGACCTCTGGAACCAGATACAACAAGCTTCACAGAGAATAGGTTAGCTAGAAAGCTTGCCTTCTCTCAATTCATCAGCAGACATATCACGTTCTGGCTTGAAGTAAGTCACTTTACCAAATCTTGGAGTTTCTCTCTTATTCAGGCCAGTGATTTCAATCATACGAGCAGAACGAAACTTTCTACCATAATCCTTTACACCTTGAATGACCCATTCAAAACCATCTGGAACGATGTTGTTTGAATCAACAGTTACAAGCTTTGGATCTGTGTAGTCTGCCCAATACATCTTATCATCCAAGCCAATGAAGACACATACAGCATGACCTTTGAATTGGTTTTGGGCATTCATATAACCGAAGCCGCTGAACCAAACTTTTTTTGCAAGGCCCGATTTAATCAAGGCTGCACACCAATAAATTGCATGATCATCACAATCACCAATACGCTTTTCTAGAGATAGCTTTCTTTCAATCCATTGTGGATGAAAAATAGGATCTCTCCAGGAAGGGTCTCTCTTGTAGCGTGTACCACGCTTTAGACCATATGAGATATCAATAGGTGTTGCGTAAGTTGCTACTGGATGTTTTGAATCTTTAGTGAAGAGCCAGAACATTTTCATTCTGAACATTTGTGTGAGTGTTGCGATTCCTCTAAAGAAGGCGTAGAGTTTGTTCATGTTATACCTTTATTCTTGTTTTGTCTTTGACGATGAAGAGATGTTCATTCGTAGATAAGTAAAGAACACCAGGGTTTGGATTGTAAATAATCACAGGCTCCACAAATTTTTGTTTCAACTCTACACTCGAAGCTACTCCACCATCCTTGATGCTATACTTCTTCAACCTTGTCTTTCCGCCTTCATTACACAAATACAACAAGCAAGATTTGTTGTTGTGCATTACGAAATTGCTAATGACATCAGATGTTTTTTGAATCTTCTTCATCACGGCTTCTTCTTGTGATTGATCAATCTTTGCTGGCAAACCAGGAATTTTGATTCCTTCGATGCCTGTAGGTGTTGAACGCAAAAGATAAAAGCTCTCATTTGTAACCACGAACAAGTTCTTCTTGTGAGAGAATGTTGCAGCAATAATTTCGTTGCTTGGAACATAAGAGGTAAGCTGTCTCAAACAAATGGTTGCTCTCCAAGGCTTCTTACTTGGTGACTCACCATCAAACTTCTTTAGCTCAACAAATCCAATCTTGTTCTTATCTGACAAATACCAAAACCCAAGCGTATCTCCAGTATACACAAAGATATCTCTGATGTTGTCTTCTAGTTCTATCACTCGTAGCTTATTGACAGACTTCACTCTACCAACACGTACGTTGTACAGATAGACTGTGTTGCCAATACTAATGATTAGCTTTTTCACACGCTCGTTGTAGATGACAGAGGCTTTGCAAAAGATTGGAATCTTCAACTTGCCTAGCACAATCTTCTCTAAGGTGAAGTGATTGGAAGCAATGAAGTGAAGAGTGCTTAGCTTGCGTTCGACGATTAGGGTTGTGTTTTCATCTAAACCAACGACCAATAAGATGTCAGAAAATAGCTTGTACTCCCATTTGATTTCTAGCTGTGATGAAACGAAGAACGAATCAGTAATCTCCTTTTTCCACGAGCTAAAGTTCTCTGGTGGAGGAATGGAATTGTAAGAAAGTTTGTTGATGGGTAGCATGCTGCGCTCTAGATAAAATAGTCGCGACCATTTTTTAAAAACAAAAAGCGACCACTTAGGTCGCTCATCTTACTTTATGTTTTTCGAATCAGCCGTTGTGTTTGCGTGCTGCATCCGTAGGATTGCCACCGATGAACAAGCGCTCATTCAGAAGAATGTCTTGCACGGCAAATGGAATCTGACTTGCTGCAAGCTGAGCACGAGTCATTGAACAGATACCGTCTCGAATGACCTTGAGAGGATGAACTTCAATCATCACGTGATTGTTTTGATGTACACGACCATCCAAGAAAATCTTCTCAGGCTCATGTTCATTCTCAAGAATCAGCGGGGCCTTCTCAAGGCGTTCTAGGGCGAGACGATTACCTTCCTTACGATTGAATTGCTCAACCTTTGAAGCGGTCACACGGTTGACTGAGAAGCCCACAGCAATGAGCGTACGGTCTAGGGACATGTCACGGGCAAGGGTGAGAACATGTCGTGGATTACGTCGATCACGAATGTGTGATAGCTTGACTGTTGGTGGAATCATGATTGGTGTCTTTTCTACTTTGGGTTTACGAATAGGCTTGTTTGGTAGAGTAAGCGAACGCTTCCAGCTTTCCATGAAGCTTATGATGTTTTCTTTACCTACAGGGTTGGCGCTATGAACCTGATATTCAGGAAGAGTTTCAAGCTTTAGGGCCGAAAACCATTTCAGGAAAACCATGGAAGTGTCATCACCACCGAGGTCATGGTCGAACGAAATGAATGCGGGAATACCACGACGAAGAACGATACCTTTGGCTTCACCCGATGAACGAGCAAGGGTCCAAGGAATCTGAAGGTCAGGAATGGGAACATCCCCGAGCATTCGGTTGTCATCAATGAAAAGTGCGTATGTCATGTCATCCTAGCAAGTGTAGTTCGTCATCATGACGACTATCGAGTATGGTATCTTCGATTTTGTAACGCCAAACCTTGAAATCGTTACGACGTAGCTCTTGTACAAGACGAATGGTTCGAAACTTCATGTTGAGAAGTGAAGTTCCGTGGCCTGTCATGAAGGTGTCTTTAGCTGAACGCTCTTCGGTATCCTCTTCTCGCTTTTTCATGAGAAGGTCTGCAAGCTTGAACTTGTGTTTCAAAGCAATAGAAGCTGCAAGCTCTCGGCGTTCATCGAAAACTGGTTCAATAGTTACGTGACCTTCGAAATAAAGCTTTGCCTTATCCATGTCTGTAACTAGTTCCATTCTACTTGAAAAGAAACTGGTTGAGAGTGCCAAGTTGCCATGGCAAACTGAAGAAAATCATTGCAGCAATCCAATATCCAACAGGAATTACTGGAAGTAAACCAAGTAGCGAAACCAGATTCCATAGGGCAAGACTGGATCCACCAGCAAAAAGTACGGTTACACCAACAACAATTGCGGCCAAGCCAAGAAAGCCGATAACGTGGGCGACGCCCTCGAAAAATTCGCCAAGTGTCACGTTTTTCATATTCATCCTCACTCAAAAAATTGGCAGGTCATGAAGGAATCGAACCTTCATCGAAAGCTTAGGAGGCTCTCGTGTTATCCATTACACTAATGACCCATGAAAATCAATGTAGAGTATCAAACCTTGGAGAAAAGTCGAAGCTCCTACTACTGTATTCTCTAGTAACTAGAGTACCACGCTCTTCCTTCACTGTCAAGACGTTTCGATTTTGACGAAACGTTAAGCGCTTAGCAATGCGCTCAAGGTCTGACTTAGGACGAAGTTGAAGAACGTACTTCTTCTCTTCAGAGTCCATTACAAGTCTGCCTGGCCTGCGCCTCGGTCTCTAGCTCGATATTTGCACCCTTACGCGTGCTCAACTGACACTTATCGCAGTAACGAAAGGTCATGGAAGGCGTATAGGACGCATAGAAAACCTCACCACCACAAGCATTGTGAATGCCGATCATCTTGTTCGAAGGAACGAAGGAAGCCTGGCGCTGCTGGGCCTGCTGCTGCATACGACGCTGAGTGTTACGGGTCATGATTCTTTTCCTTTTCTGAGAGAGTTAGATAGTCGTATCAGGCAAGCAAAGCGAGAAGAACACAAGCATTGATCATGGTCATGCCAAAGAAAACGAAAGAGATAGTCTTCCAGGTTCGAACTTGTGCACGAAGATCGATATTTTCGCGGTCAAGGCGACTGACTTCGTTCATGTTCAATTCGGCCAGGACTTCTGCATCCCGAACGATTCGGGCGGAAAGTTCAGCGTTTCGGACAATCTGCTTGGCTTCTTCGTTCGTCATACATTCATTATAGCAGATTTTGCTAAAATGTCAAGAAAAATTAGTTACAAAAATGTTGCTTGTTTTCGAACGAAAACGACTTACGCTTGTAACGACGAGCCAAAGCACAGTGCAAATAACTTCGCAGCCCTCTACTCTGATTTGGATTCACTTGAATAGTCCCAGTTTGGGGATGTACACAAAACCAGGTACCATCACGATACTGGCGATAGGGACCCAAAACGCGAACAATGTCGTTGGCTTTATTCATACATTCATTATAGCATGAACAAAGAAAATGTCAAACCCTTTTTCGAAAAAATTTTCGGGCTTTCCTAAAGGCGTTTTTGGCATATAGAACACCAAAAAGAAGCAGAAAAGGCACGGTAGGAATGCTCACAAGCACCACCAAAACCATACAAACATAGCCGTAAAACGTTGTTGCATCTCTCATGATTTCAGCCTCTTAATAGTGTCGTGTCGAAGGTCTTCTCGCATGGATAGCTCATCTAGCAAATCTTCTGTGCTGCTAAGCTGAAGTCGGTGCTTGCTTTCCTCTGCTTTGGCTCGTGCTACCATAAGCTTCTGTGCATCTTGTCGATGCTTTTCGGCAAGCTGTGTAGCACATTCGCCAACAATATAGGCAAAACCAACAGGCCAAAATATGCTTGTTGCAAGGATGAAAAATTCGGGCTCATAATGACTGAGATCAAATCGAGCCATGATGTAATTGTGGCCTACATAAGTTAGAAGGCTACAAATCAGGCTTGCTAAAACAATGTAACCCACAACTTACTTCTTTTCACGCTTCTCTGTCACGAGTTTGCGATATAGCTTACGAAGCTCTTCTTCTGTGAGATTTGCTAGCTTACGAGCGGCAGGCGGATAGCTATTGACGAAAATCTGCTCATGAAACTCATCATCCGTACCACCAAACACAGCCTTTACAAGGAAGGTATGAATCGTCTTTACGATTGCGTATAGAAACGCACCAACAAGAACGAATGGTGTAGTAAGGAAGTACAATGGTCCAAGCAAATCGCTTATGAAGCGAATCAGGAAAGCGAGAACCACAAGGGGAATTGCTGGAAGAATGTTGAAGAAAAACAACAGGATGGCCGCAGGAATCTTCGTGAAGAGACTTGCCTTGCCAAGACGACTCCAGGCAATGAAACTAAGTCGATACCGAATTGGTAGCACCAAGTGATGGTGTGTAAGGTCGCTTAGTAGTAGAAATTCGTTGAAGAACGAGAGAAGTAACTCTGCATTCCTGCTAAATTTTGGCTCGTTTGTCATATCACACCTCGTTAAAGGGAACAATTCGATCCTTGAACTTACCCTTTGCCTTTGAAATCTTCATTATGCCGTAATTGTTCTCATCGATGGTGTAGTAAGCACGCTTGATGCCATAGGAAAGGAGAACCTCCTCACAAATGGGGCAAGGCTTAGCCATACCAGGCAAACCATTGTCCTTACGCTTACGAGCCACGAAAATTTTGCAGCCTGTCAGATCGGTCTTACTTCGTACCTTCAATACAGCATCCATTTCGGCATGCGTTGAGAGGCAAAAGTTACGCTTTCCACGTACACGATCGGCATAATGCTCGACAAAACTGTTGGTGGCACCCTTATTGAAGCCACAAGAAATGATTGAACCACCTGAAACGATGATTGCAGATAGATGATAATCCACATGAGCATCATAACAGTTGTTAGATGCCAACTCAAGCGCTGACTCAAGATGCTTGTGCATGTATTCTCCAATCAGCCCTGATCATCAGAGGTGATATAGCCTAATATAGAGGGTTTTTAAGAAAAGTCAAGAGAAATTATCAGTTGGACCCTTTTACGCAGGTTAAACACGCTTGGCAAATACTCACCAAGAGCCTAAAATCACGGGGGACCACGAGAAGTCATCATTCTCTCACCTCTTACCCTTATTATATCAGATTTTACTATAATGTCAAGGACAAAGTTCAGAAGAGAGGAATCATTTTCTTCATTATTTTCTTGACAAGCTTCTTTGCTTCCTTTTGGGCAGGCACGAAAGCCTTGACTTCCTTTTTGGGCTTTGCCTCTTCGTAAAGCACTTCCTGACGAATGGCTCGCTTGTCATACAGCGTGCTCATGATGCTTGTCTCAATCGTGTCAATGCCGATGAGATAGTGTGCAGTCACATCCTGAGTTTGTCCGATACGAAACACACGAGCGTTACGTTGATCAAGCTTTGAAGGATTCCATGGAAGCTCTGTGTGTAGAACAGTCTTAGCAATCAACTGAAGACCATCCAAACCCAAACCACCAGCATCAGAAGCAAGGAAGACCTTGCACTTAGGGTCTGTTTGAAACTTCAACACAGCAGCCTTACGTTGCTTAGCTGATTGCTTGCCAGTGAAGAACGTTGTGCTTACATTCTTGAGACGCTTACGAATGTGAACATCTACGATGTCAAGCATTTCAGTCCATGAAGAGAAGATGACAATTTTTTCGTCCATGTCTCTGTGCTCTTTGACAAGCTTGATTAGTTTGTCTAGCTTGCCCGAAGAGATATCAGTCATGTGCTTATCGATCAACTGTCGTGTATCAGTTGCCTGTCGAGCTTTCAAGAGATAGGATTGAAGGATTGCCTTTTCACCAAATGTTAGTGGAGAGTTCATTCCCTTTGCCATTAGAACGTTTGCCTTCTCCATGTAGTCATCATGGATTGAACGTTCGGCTGGTGATAGAACAACTTCATGGTAGCAATGTTTGATGATTGCTGCTTCTGACTTTCCATCAACTGTCTTTGTGATTTTCAAATCATCATAGCTGAAGACGAAAGGCTTGAGCTTGACTTGGAGCTTGTCAATGTTTTTGGTGCCACGATAATGAATGACACTCTTGGTTACGTTCTGAAGGATTTGATAGTCTGCATTGAACTTCCATTCAGGACCAAGATAGCCTGGCGCCAAAATCTCCATGACCGAATACAAATCGCCCAAACGATTCTCAATGATGGTTCCAGACAAACCAAGAATATACTCAGCCTTCATCTTGGCAAGAGCCTTCCATGTCTTTGTCTCATTGTTTCGAACAAACTGCATTTCATCGAAGATGACCATATCGTGGTACATTTCGGCAAATAGGTCAGGATAGCGTGCAATCAGTTGATAGGTGACAGCACCAATCTTTGCGCCTGACTCCATATACTTTGCAATGTCTGGTGCTGAATCAATCTGATAGACATCAAAGCCAATCTCATTCTTGATTTCACCAGTCCATTGAGCCTTCAAAGATTTTGGGGCAACAATCAAAAGCTTGTACTCTGGATTCACTCTCCTAAGCAACTCAGCAAAGGTAGCAATCGAAGTAATCGTGTTATGTGTTACGATAAAATCGTCAGTAACATACAAATGATTTGAAGCATCAACTGAAATACATTGTGCTTCCATTTCACCAACATATTCAACTTTTTCAATGGAACGAGTTGGAAAATACTTTGTTCTAGGAATAAGCTGGTTAGCTTTTCTCTCAAGCCTAAATGGTTTAATCTCGTTTGGAAGTCGAATGAAAACACGATAGGACAGTCTGCCTTTTTTCTTTTCATTTTTGTAGTTGTATTGTGTTGTTTTGCTTGTGATTCTAGCGTTTCCACCAAGAGACATTACAAGTTGCCTTACTTGATTTGCAAGTACAGAACTTGAAGAAGAGTATTCGATTACTCCACCACTCATACTGCCATCAGTATCTAGAAGACCTTGAAGAAGGTCTTGTCTGTCTTTGACTGATGAAAACAAATAGTCTTCGGGAATCATTTTTTCCCAACTTCTTTTTTCGTTTAGACCCAAATCTTTAATCATTCCAACTAATGAGTTTTTTTGGCCCTTGACCTTACTAATGATTCTAAAATCATACTTTGATTGTGGAACTTTTTTGATTTGTACATCAGTTGGAATCAAGTCAGAAAGAAAACAAACCATCTCATCATCCGCAGTTGTAAAACCAACTCGGTTTTTAACTGATAGGCTGCCATCACCAAGCAAACAACCCAATAGATAAGGGTCAATTTTCAGTAATCTTTTTTTGAAAAGCGCTGGTTGCATCATTGGAATGAAGTGTTGCCGATTTCCAGCTTTGTCAGTAAGGCTTGCACGAATCTCATTTAATGAAAGAACACGATTTTCAAGTCTTTGGTGCTTTCTTGCAGCAGTATTAACAGACCAAAGATGTTCATCACATGATTGAGTTGATGAACCATCGCTCAAAGTAACTTGATAGATTGACTTTTTTCCTTGTGGAAAAACACCAGTAACCATAGTTGGTTTGCCATTAGAGCCAACTACAAAATCACCAACTTTAATTTCACCCATTGTAGTCCAACCATTAGGTGTCAAGATTTTTGCTGATAGTGGTTGTGCTTTTCCACTTCCCATGATCATCGAACAGATACAACGCTTTGCTGCAAGCATCTTCAGAAAGATGTCTTCCTGATATGCATACAGTGTCTTCTCATTGAGCAAGCCCTCAGACTTTACAGCAGCTTGCTTCAACTCAGCAAGTCGTGTGTTGAATCGATTCACATAGTCTTCTGCAATGACTTGATTGCCTACGCCTACAGAATCAACTGGTTCTTTCTTGTTGCCGATGACAATGACACTATCTGTCTTTGAAGACCATACACGATACTTCTGGCCTTGGAAATACTTCCAGCTTGCTTGAAGCTTCCTAATGCGTACATGAAAGGCACTAAGCAAACCCATGTTGCTTGTTATGAAACGGAAGTTCAATAGGAATGCTACTGCAACATGCTCACAGTATCCAAGCTTATTCGTGGCAAACTCACTGCAAGAACAAGCATTGAGTGTCCAATCTGAAAGGAAGACTTGGGTTGTGTTTCGTCTATGTGCACCATCTTCTGTGTTGTACTCTAGAAACTGTGTTTGCTCATCATTGATGTAGACAGTGTATTGCTTACCAAACACTCTTTCATTGATTTGTGAGCGTTCAAACTCTTCTGGAGTGTTAACGGTTGGAAGCCTACGTCGAAGAAGCTTGAGGTCTTCTTTGGATTCTGGAGGCAAAAGACGAAATGGGCCGAGCATGTGTGAAGTCTACCATCTAATACGTAGCTTGTCAAGCATTATCTGGTAATCACCAAATCATTGCCTTTAATAAGCCACAAATCTTCTTCAAGTGGTGGCTTCTCGCCTTTCTTGAAGTTCAAGACTTCTCTACCATTGCTTGTTTGATAGACACCTATGATGATGATATCGCCTGCATGAATTAAATCGTGGCAGTTACTACACACTACAGCAAGGTTTGAATTGTTATCTGTGCATCTTGAATCGCATCTTGGAATGATGTGATGTAGGTTTAGGACCTTCTTGTTTTTCAGAAAGCAAATCTCACAATGCTTTTTGATTAATCTCTTTTGGCCTTTGGCTCTTGCAAAGCTTTTCTGTTGTGTCACGATGAAATATAAGACTAGAGATAGTTAAACCCTATGATGCTCATTCTTCTTCAAATCGTTCTTGGAATCATGTATGCAAACGTATTGGAGTGGATGATCCACAAATACATTCTTCATGACTTAGGAAAGAAATGGAAGAATTCGATTTTCAGATTTCATTGGTCTGAACATCATAAGGTTGCCCGCAAAAATAAAATGCTCGATGAGAGTTACAACATCTCATGGTGGAAAGAAATGGGTAGAGCCAAAGAAGTTTTGGGCCTCGGTTTACTTGCTCTCATTCATACACCTCTCTTACTCATCACACCATGGTTTGCTGCCACGACGATGCTCTATACGGTCGCATATTACTTCGCCCATAAGAGGAGTCATCTAGACAAAGAGTGGGGCAGGAAATGGCTCCCATGGCATTTTAAACACCATATGATGGGCAGCCAGGAACATAGCTTTGGTGTACTTATGCCAATAACGGATGTAATCAAAGATGCGATTGAAAGAAATTATCGAGCTTACAAAGCTAAACGAGACAACACTTAAACAAACAGGCGTTTACAGTATCCATTCGAAAGATGGAATCGTCTATTATGGAATCACTACTTCAAGCTTTGGTAAGAGGTTTAATGAACACCTATATCAGCTTGGAAGAAACCAACACAAGAACCCAATTCTTCAAAACTACTATAACAAACATGGAGTTGATTCGTTTGTATTTGGAATTGTTGAAGTGATGCCCAAAGAATTAGAAAATGAAATGTTGCTACTTGAAGAAAAATTAATTGCGGCAACTCCTGAGATTTTTTGTTTCAATGTCGCCAAGTTTGGTTCAACATCAAAAGGCAGAACTTGGACTGAGGAACAAAAAGCAAGACGCAGAGGGGCTAACAATCCCATGTTTGGTAAAGGTGCAAGTCGAACAGGTTCCAATAATCCAATGTATGGTAAGAAACCAAGTGCAGAAACTCTTGCAAAACGCTCAGAGCGTTTTAAACATGAGAATCATCCAAATGTAAAGCTTACCAAAGAAATTGTTCTGTCAATTCGAAAAGAGTACAGAGAAACTACAACATCAATCAATGAACTTGTTGAACGTTACAAAGTTTCTCGTAGCACTATTAGTAACATCATTCTCAGGAAATCTTGGTTGGGCCTCGAAGACTAATGGTTCCACCCATCCAAGGAGTAGGATCTCGTGGAATTGACATTGCAACTGGTGGGAAATCTAATTCATCAGGAAACCGTTCATTATTCAACTCTTTAAAAGTTTCATGAGCAGTGTCAACAAACTTCTGAAGATAAGAATCTGATTCAATTACACAAAGACTCATGATTTCTTCAAAGATCCAGCCACTTAGGATCTTTGAAATCCTTCCAGATGTACAATCCCAATCTTTCTTGATAGGATAATGAAGTCTAGTCTGTAGCATTGCTATTTGTTCTTTGACAACTCCATCAAGACCTTTCTCATTTTCCATAAACTCAAGAACTTGTCGTCTACTTTTAAGTTCGGATTTTCGAAGTCGCTCATTGTATAGATTTTTAAATGTTTGAGATGTATAATTCATCTAATAAAGATTAGTATGATTTCTGAATCATACAAAAACAATAAAATCTGAGACCAAGATAAGAATTGGGGAGTCTTACTTCCGTTCGTTGATTGGATCTTGAGAACCAACACTAGGAATTGATTCTTTTTGTCCAACAATCATTTCACCCGTTAGTACAGGCCAATTCTGTGCTCTTACTGGATGAGTTTTGATGTGAGTGTTTAGGTGCCAAAAACTTTTTTTCATTTAGACATGATAGCAAACAAAAATGTAAAGTCAAGATTGATTCATTTTGATTTCATGCTACAATGATGGCATGAACATTTTCATTTTAGATAAAGACCCAATTTTTCTATCTGTTAAATCAACAATTTTCATCAGACAGTTAAGTATGATGAAAACGTTATTTCGCAAATAGCGCTATTTTATTTATTGCGTTCTGTGAAGTCAGGGAGTAGCTAGTGGTGTTGCTACATCTGCTGGAGAAAATTCACAGACATTTCCAACGCATGCAAGTGTTTGTGAACCACTAGTGTTGTCATCATTCTCATAGAATGCAAGGTCTTCCCAAGAGATACCCTTTGGCATCTTGCTTAGAAGTTCATCATAAACTTCTTTGGTGATCTCTTCATATGGAGCTTGTCTATAGGAATGCTCTGAGTGAGGAAGGAATGAGATTCCTGATACATCATCAAAGTTGTTCCAAAGCCAATTTCCAATTTCCATGAATTCTGAATCTGTGTAGTACACAGTGATTGATGGTTTGTGCTCACACCAATGGTCTTGATAGATTTTCCATAGTTTGAGTTGATGCATAGCACCGACATCTTTTACAACAGTACCATCTTCTGGAGCTTCAATAGGAAACGAGAAGATGAGATTGTTCTTGTTCATGACATCAACTTCATTAGGGAAGTCTCTGTCCTTCATGAATTGAGTGAGAGGATCTTTGATATCTGCTCTTACTCTTCTGATGTAGTGTCTAGCATAGCGAGGATGAATACCTGAAGCGGTATTGGTAAGTTGTGAAACTGTTCCTGATGGTTTGACACAGGTGATAGATGTACTTGGGTTGACTCCAATTTTTGCTGCCCAAATTTTGTTTTCTTCAATTGCAGCTTGCTTCAAGATTTCAAGAGTTTCGGGCAATTCCTTACTATCTGGATTACCAAGAACCTTGTGATCCATGATTCCTGTCATAGAAACACCAAGCAAACATTCTTCTTCAGTATTTCGTTTCCATACAGAACGAAGATAACGGAAGTCTGTAAGACTTGATTGCAATGTTCCCAATGCAGTAGCAACACGAACCTTCTTGATAAGAGATTCAATAGTGTCATCTGCTCTGACAATTACTTCGGAGAGATTACAGAATTGGTTTGGTCTAAGAATGATTTCTGAGCAAGGATTTGTTCCGAAATCAAAGCTAGCGTCTCTACGGCCAGTCTTCTCTGCTTGCTTCTTAGAAGCCTTACGTGAGAATACACCACGTTCACCAGACTTTGATTCATAGAGTGAAAGCCATTCTTTGAGAAAGGTGTCAAAGTCAGGACGTTCTGTATATGAAGCAGAGTTATTTGCTAATGCGCGTTGAGCATTTGACTCCCACCATTGGCCACTCTTAGCAACTCTCATTCTATCATCTGAAGGATTGGAGAGAGAGATAAGTGCTGAGCGTCTTACTCCACCAACTACAACGATTTCTGCAATCTTGCAGCAAAGGTCATGACATTCGATAGAAGTAAGTTTGCGGCCTTGAGCTTTTTTGAACATTGCTACTGTGAAGCAGAATAGGTCGTCAAGGGGTGCAGGACCCGATGCACGGCCACCAAATGTTTTGAGCTTAGCACCTGATGGTCTAACTTGAGAAAGGTCCCACGTTGGAACCTGACCAACATATAGCAAGCTGATCAATTCCTTGTAAGCCTTTGCCCAACCAATTTTGGAATCATGAACAACGATATTGGTGCTAGTAGCTTCGAAGTGTTCTGCAACATCTGGAAGCTTAGTAACGTATTGTCTTTCAACAGAGAATCCTGCGCCTGTTCCACACATAAGGATATACATCAACTCATCAAAAGCTCTTGGATGATCGATTGTAAGATATGAGCAATTGAATCCTGCAACGTTATCTCTGTCGAGAGCTTTACCAGCAGTCATGAGGCAACGCATTGAAGGCATTGATTCGCAATCAAGAATTGAATCTCTAAGCGCAAGAATATCTTGTTCTTGTTCTGGAAACTTTTTGATGAAGAAGGACAAGTATCTGTCTACGGTTTCATCCCATGATTCTCTTCTTTTTTCTGTGTCTAACCATCTAGCATATCTTGATTTGTGTATGAATTGTGAGTATAGTTGTGTGTTTGTCGTTGAAAAATCGCCTGACTTCATTTTATCCTCTTTGATAATAGAAAACACTACCAAAGACCTTGTTGGTTTTAGTTTGTGCTTTACGGGTTTAGGTAACTATGTGTGTTGATACAACTAGTCTAAAGTTTTTCTGCTTTGTCCAAAACAATTTTATGCCTTTATTTTGGGCATAAAATAAAAAATTTTCGTTCTCAAGATTTCTCTCAAGACTTATACTTAGACAACTTTGTTATGCAAGCAGAGATGCAAGACTTAGCTTTCATCATGACATCGAACATGTTGTTACTGTTGACTACAAAAGAATCAATCTCTTCGTCATTGCAAGAGACGATGACAGAAACATTTGAGCCAGTGAGTTTTTTGATTTTGGTTGTTACGATTAGCTCATCTATTTTCATGGTGTAAAGTCTAATTAGGTCGTGTCACAATCTCGTAAACAACTCAAACAAGAAATATTGCAGCTATCTGAAGATGTGGCAGCCCCAAGAATGCAGAAGCCTGAAGCAACTGAAGCTGACCCTTTTGGAAAGTATTTCAATGCACCAAGGAGACCAGGTGTAGAACCAGAACCAAATACGCCAATCGAAAACATTTTTGTTCAAGACTTGGATAGTCATATTCAGATGAATTCTCCTACGATGGATAAGCATGCAGATTTGTTAAAGACTTTGAAGTCGCAAGGCAAGTACAAGAAGTTTCTTACACCACCGCCAGGCAAAGTTTTCAGACTTATCAATCTCAATACTTTTCAATTCCAAGAGATGTTTGGAATTCCAAAAGAAGATATGGAGAGCAACAAAATTGTTGTTGTTGATAAGCCTGGCATATTGTCTGGGCCAACAAAGAAAACGCAATCTTGGACAAATTCATTCAACAAGAAGATTGTAGATTTCATTTTTAGACAAGGCGATGCCAATGCTACAACCGTATTGGTTGGATTTATTGCTGATACCTCACAAGGCGACTTCTATCTCAATTGGCAAGAGATAGTACGCAATAAAACTTTGGAACCTTATACACTAGGAATTCTTGCCAAAGAGCAAGAAGTTATTTCGATTGGCCCAGTTCCTTACAACAAGTTTTTCTATTTCTGGCAAGACAGAAAAGCTGCCCAACAAAAATTGAATCTGAAGAGAAGTAAGGAAACTGTAACCAAAACAATAAGAGAAATTCTTGACATCTCTGAGAAGATTGAAGGAATGATTCCGAAAATTTTGGAAATATATCTTGCAGACCTATTGCAAAGTGGTTTCTCACAAAAAGAAGCAGGCGAGAAAATTGACTTCATCAAAAAGATGATAAATTCAAAGCTTGAGTTTGGAAATTCTTTTCTTTTGGCAATCAAACCAAACGTAGCATTTAATGACACTGTAGGGTTGCATGATATCGTTGCATCAAAAATGAGATATGGAATCGAAGAATTCTACAATGTAGTTTATTACGTGCGTGATGCAATTGTCTCGGACAAAGAATTTGATCGTGCATTTGAAAAAGATATCGTTCAGCCATTGCAAAAGCTATACGCATATATCGAAGAGCAACAGTACAGAGAGAAAGACATTATGAGAAAGACAAATCCAGGCTTTTGGTCTTCAGATGAAGTTCGAAAAAATGCTAAGAGACTTGTTGTAGAGACACAAGAACTTTTGGAGCTTGCTAAACCTGAAGCCTCAGAGAATGATCCGTTTGGAAAGTATTTCGATGGTGAGAACAGAGACGATGTTAAGCCAAGAGAAGACAACACTGCAACAGAAGATGAAGTCATTGATGCATTGACAACTCATGTTGTAGATAATAGTTCTACAAAATTCGAAAGATACACAGAACTTCTTCTCAAGCTCAAGAAGCAAGGAAAGTACAAACCATTTCTTACTCCAACACCAGGAAGAGCTTATCGTTTGCTATGGAATGTTTCAGCAGAGAAGGCCGCAGAAATTCTTAGATTGCCAATCAATGAAATTGAAGCAGATACAGGTAATGCATGGTATGTTTCTGGTGGCGGTGTTCTAAAGCCAGTATACGCTCAAGTTCAATCTTGGAGCTATAGTCTTAGTGATGTAGTTGTGGATGATTTGTTAGATGTTAGCTCGCGTCGAGGAGTTGGTATTCTACTCGTTGCTGACATCTCAAAAAACAACTTCATTCTCAATTGGAAGAACTTGGCAACTAAAGCAAAGTCCATGGGTGACGCAGCCTCTTACTTGAAGTCTGAGAAGGAAGTTGTATCTGTTGGTCCTGTCAAGTTTATCGAGGCGGCTTACATCAACCTTGGCGATGGTGGAATTAGAGAAAAGGATATCAAACTCTCAGAACCATTGGTGAAACTTTGGGCTCAAAGTGGACGCTTTGGAGAAGACATTACTGTAGCATCACGTAAAGGTGAAGGCGCAGAGAACGTAAGATGGTATTTCAAAAACATTACCAGACTTCTGGACTCTGATAGAGATTACGCAAACGATATAATGTATGACATTGGCAGGCTTGTCAAATACCTTTCAGACAAAGGAAACCAACAAGAGATAGCTAATGCATACATTGCTGCTGGCTTTGGTCCCGAAGAAGCACAGCGCTATAAAAGCTTTGTCAAGCTTGCTAATGCTTGCAACAAAGATTTGATGAATCAAAAAGCTATGACTAAGCCTTCAAATTTTGTCAAAAAGCTTTATCAAGCCTTCAACGAAAAATTGGCTAAGCACAAGAAGAAATAAAAAAAGAGGCTTTCGCCTCTTCGTTCATTCACCAATTTTCTTTTTTAGCTCTTTCAATTCTTTCTTCTTGAGATTTCGGAATCTAAGGTTTGCGTTATCTGGAAAGAAGCTGGTTGGACTTATATACTCTCTGCCAACACGAAGCTCAGAGCTAAATGCAGCAATCATTGCTTGATGCTTAATTTTATCATTCCAGGTTCCAATGTCTTTGGTAAACGAGTAATAGTCGTAAATCCAGTCAATGCCAAACCACTGACCGTTATAGCAGAAATGAGTAGGGAACTTTTTACCCTTGATTTCTGCATTGATCTTATCAACTCCATAGAGAGGAAGAGACAAATTGCTTGCCATCATCCATTTTGGCTTTGCTGTATTCTTTCGTGGCAGAACAGTAATTTCACCAAAGAGAACATTCTTGGAGAATTCAGGCTTCACATACTTTGGTCGTGGAGGAAACTTGCAAAGCTTACCATGAGCATCCACATAAAAATCATGGTTGTTAGCACCAAAGCGCCAAAGGTAGATTTGATTAAGGGCTTCGTAGATTGCCTGACGGTCAGTACACACATACTGTTTCACATGCTCTAAGATATGAAGCTGTGTTGCGCTGCTTGCGTTGATACGAGCACGAATCTCTGAGTAAACATCATTCCATTGACGACCAACACTTTTTGCAATGAAGGCCCGAAGAGGATTGAGATTCTCGTTCAATTCTTTGTAGGAGCCCGCAAGTTTATGAGACTTACGCATTGACTCTTTGAAGTTATCAAAGGCCATGTCATCATCATCGTCTTCGCTCCATGGAGTGTTGCGACTGAATCTGAAAGGATTTTTGTCACTGTTGTCGCCTTTCCAGTCTTTACGACGGGGCCTTTCGACAATAATTTTCGCCATGTCACTCCTCATTGTATGCCTCCAAAAACTCTTTAAATTGTTTGCTGTTGTTGTTTAGTTTTCCAAACTTCTGGTGAAACAAACTGTGACAGTCTTTACACAACGTTATACCATTCTCTACTACAAAACGCAACTCAACATTTTCATGAAAACATTCTATGTGATGCGCGTTAATTTCCTTCTTAGATAGCTTACAAGCTTTACAGTTGTAATTGTCGCGTTCAAAGACTGTTGTTCGCCAAACTGCATATTGCTTTGAGTTTCTATCCTTCGTATTTTGCGAAGTGACTCCACCTTTCCAGTTGTAGTGATTTTCTTTTGAACGTTCTTTTGCTTTTGCTGATTTGTGGCAACCGCATGAAATTACTTTTCCACTTCTTAATGTGGTTGCAAAATGCAATCGTTCTTCTCCACATTCACAAACAGTTTTCCAAATAACTCGATTGTTTCGTCTTTCATCTGTTTTGTAAACAACTGTGAGTTTATTGAAAACTCTTCCTGTAAGGTCTTCTAGCGGTTTGCCACATTTTTCTTTTCGCAAACAACCACAAGATTTTACACCATGATTTTCTTTTCTTAGGGCATAGTCTACTACAACAGTTGTATTACCACAATCACAGCGACAAGCCCAATGATTTCTTGCCGACTTTCGAAAGGCTAATTCTTCTACACGAAGTTTTCCGAATCTATCTCCTACGGTTACCATACTAGTAACTAGGGCGATTCAATCACTTTTGCCATGTCTTCACGCATGATATCACCTATAGAGGATTTGGTAGCTACACCTGGAATCGAACCAGGATCAAATGCTTATGAAACATCCGCTCTTCCGCTTGAGCTATGCAGCCATATGAACTAAGTATAGTACTTTCGTTCAACTTGTCAAGGTCAAATAACGTTCAGACGCCTAATACACTCAGCAACATGAACATCTTGCAAACCATCTTTCATTGTTGTTCGCACAAAATTGTTTCGAATCAACGAAAGATAACTCGACCATCGGGCCGAAACTTCGTAATCAACATCTTCGTAATTCGGAAATAGATCCGAATCATCTAGTGCACAAATGCCTTCGAGAGATTCATTTGTAGTAAATGCCCAAGTGCCAAGCCAGTCAGCGATTTCTTCACCACGAATGCGCTCATGATTTCGAGGCGTGACATCAAAAATCTTTTCTGGCGCGTGTACAAAGCCAGCCTGTACAAACATCAAACGAAACTGTTCAACTGTGTACTTTACTCTCCATGCCGAAGAAATAACAATCACACAATCTGTGGCTGCAACAATCTGATTCAGTCGTTCCATCTTATCTGGATCAATTGGATCATATGCAAAAATCTTCTCACCTGTTATAGGTGAAAAGGTGGGCTTGAAGCTCTCATCACAATTGAGAACTCCATCACAGTCTAAGAATAGTACCTTCATGTCATCTTTTCTTTCTGATACTCATTCCATAGAAAGCATGCAGCTACTACAAGATAGAAGACAACGAAGAGAACTAGAAGACTCCAGCTAATGAAGGCTGAGGTAAGCAGGCGAAGAAATTGTTCCATGATATCGCTTAATAGTGTTTCGGGCATCAGTCTTCTTCGTCTTCATCATCGTCGTTTGGTTCAGACTTACGAGGCTTTGGATCAAACGTCTGCCATTCATGATCTGGATATTTTTCCAGAAATGACTTACCATCATCACCAGGCTTTAGAAGCCAATCAGGCATCTTTTCTGGAACAATGCCATTCTCATCAACTTCAAATTCAACTTCTCCATCAGCTTCACAGAAGCCCTCAAAATGCTTTGAGTTTTCTTCTGCTTCCATGTAAGCATCACGCTTTTCTTGGGTTGTGAAGAACTTTGGATATGCAGAACCATCACCGCCTGAGACGACGTAATAGTAAAGTTTGACCTTGATCATGTTCACTCCGAAAGATTGATTTCGTTTGCGAGTACGGCAGCAAGACTTGCAGCACCAGTTAGCATGAGGAAAACGATTCCTCCGAAAACTGAACCACTAACGAAAGAGTAGATTGCTGCGGCTCCCATGAGTGCAGCGAAAACAATCATAGGGATGATGAACTTGAGGGCATGCTTGCGAGAGTGTTTCATGAGTGATATTCCTGATAGAGCTTGATGAATTCGAGAAAGAGAATTAATGCAAAGGTAAAGAAGAATGCCTCAGCAGTTGCTTTTAGTAGCAATGCAATCACTATAGCACATGCCATAATGAAAAGCAAGACCAGAAAGACAAACTCAACGCGCATTCACCGTCTCATATTCGAAAATATCACGGCCACGAAAGGTATTGAGATCACGCTTGTACTTCATTTCCTGCGTGATTCCAAGTTCGAGAAGAGTATCTCTAACCTGATTCACTTCAGCAATGTTATCCCAATTCTCATTGAACACACAAATAACATGTGTATCCAAACGAAGGTATTCCCGTTGTCCTTTGGTAGAACCCATTGCGGCAAAAAGTCTACCATCAGAGCAAGCTGCTGTTACCTTGGACCAAACTTCATCAACATCTTCGGGGCTTAAGAAAATACACCACTTACCACTGTCGTGGTTTGAATAGAAGCTCTGGCCACAAATCTGGAAGCCTGAATCCATTTCTTTTGATAGGAGTTTCATGCTGCAATCTCTCGGAAAGGAAACTTGTGCTTGATATTGGCCATGAAATACTTACCAGCCGATTCAGCAGCAAGCAACGCATCCACTGTTTCCTGCTCAACGTCTGAGTAGACGTAGCCACGCTTGGAAGTGAAAAGAACGATAAGTTCCTTTGCTTGTGGACGATAGCTACCACGAAGGAGAGCAGAACTATTTGGAAACTCGAAAAACTTTTCGGACATATCAACCACCAATCAGAGACTTGTGAATAAAAAGGGCAGAAGGACGATTGAAACGTGCACCACGACCCGTGTTTGTATTTGCGTTATACATGCAATAATCATTTCCAATGTCTACCTGAGCATGGAAACCATTATTCAATGGACCACCAACACACTTGTACTTTGCAAACGTGCTTAGCACAGACGTAAGGAAATACTTCTTTTCGCCCTTGATTGTAACAACTGTTAGGATTGTGATGAATGCCTTCTTGACAGATTCATCTGCATTGTTGACATAAACAGTGGGAAGAGCAAAATGCTTCTCCACTGGAATCCTACGATTGTCAAGCTCCCAAAAGGGCTGCATCAAAGCGCGATAATCCTTGTTTTTGAAGACAGGATCAGCATTGTACTGCGAAATACTTGCATGCTTAAGATCAGCATCAGAAGCATTTTCGAACCAAGTGATTGCATCAGCAAGACTGCATTGTTCTGCAAAGCACTGAGCAAACTGCTTCGGAGTAGAGGCATTAACCTCATACACAAACTTGGTTGCTTTGAGCAGGGTTGCGTGGTCGGTCATAAGTATATAATAGCACACATGACCCAATAGTCAAGGGCTATTTCTAGAAATCGACGTTGTACTTTAGCGCTAGATTATAGTCACCAAACGTGCCATCAACTAGCTTCGTATAGGGCACCCAGGCAACACGACCCTCTTCTGAGGATTCGATATTTCCGCTATAATCACAGCTAAAAGTTGTCACGAAATAGCCATCAGAACACTCCATGGAAAAGATGCTCTTTAGGTTCGAAATGGAAAGGCCCGTTTCTTCCTGGATTTCACGAACACAAGCTTGCTCTAGGGTTTCGCCTGGATCAACTTTTCCACCTGGAAGGCCCATATCATTCTGATCGTACTTACGAGATACGGCCAGAAAAAGTTCGGGGTTGTCCTTATTTCGAATGAGTGCTGTAACAGCTAGATTCATACACGACCCTGATTTGGTTGGTTCTGATATGCCACTAGGCGCTCGTACCAGACCTCGGTTTCAACATCTGGATCATTGAGTGCTGGAATGGTTTCGGATGCCTCTAGCGGGTTGCTAGGTGCCATACCAGGCTCATAGTTCTGATACGAACCAAGAGCAGTACCTTCGAACGAAACAGAAACAAAACTTCCAGGACCATCAAGCATCAAAAGACACCTACGATAATCAGGAATGTAGCTACGCATATTATGCGAGTCAATCAGATAGTCAATAGACTCTTCATGACTGCCACAAACACGAGAAGGAACGTTACGAACGTTTGGTGTAGCAATAAACTGTCGAGAAATTTTCATCACATTAGCTCTCTACGGTCAGTGATATGATGCGTGATTGCTGGAGTTTCAATGGTGTAGTCATCGCAGACTTCATAGAATCCAATCAATTCACGATCGTTGATGTCCTTACCACGAAGAAGGATTTCATCTGAATGAAGCTCGAAAATCTTTGGACGAACATGAAACACCATGAATCGCGTTCGCTTTTCTGGGTCAGACTTCGGAAGATACGAATAAGCCTTGATCATGAAGATCGAGTTTCGGTCTAGCTTCGCAAGATCCAAAAGTCTTCGTGCGGCTGCAACGGGACTTCGGGCGATTTCATATGCCGCATCAGGAGAAAAGGCATCAGCCGTTTTACCTGTACGAAAAGGTCTAACCTTATAGATTTTTCTGGCTTGCGTCATTTTTACACTATACAAAGATTGTAGCTTGTTTAAACAGAAAAGTCAAGGACAACTTGACTTCGTTCTGATTTTAGAGATTTGATTCAGCAGTAGCCAGCGCTTCGCATTGCATCCTGAGCAGCACAGAGATACTTGAAAGCCTTCTGATACTTCTCCATTCGGTCGAAATCCTTCCTGGAAAGCCCCTTCAGGCGCGAAGGATCCATGTTATCCCGAAGGTCTTCCTTCTTGACCTTAATACAATCCGAATTCGTAGCGATTCGCTTGATATAGCTCGTGTAATCTTCATCCTTGTCGTGAGTCATTAGCTCAAGAGCATCAAGAACACGGTCCGAAAAGCCTTCATTATAGAGGTCTTCAATGGTCCAATCTGAGTCTTCAACGACGTCATGAAGGATTGCGATGGTCATAAGCTCGGTATCGTCCGTACGAAGCCTCATCATGATGCGCATCGGGTGGAGAATATAGGCATTTCCGCCCTTGTCCAACTGATTCTCATGTGCCGAAGATGCGATGGCAATAGCCTTGGCGAGTAGCGTTCCCTTGGTCATCTCTTCTTTCCTCATACATTCATTATAGCAGGAAAAAACAGATATGCAAGGACTATTTTAGTAAATAGGGCGTACCTGACCAGTGCCCAAATAGCCCATAGATTCCACCCGTTCAGAACCCTTGAGCCAAAGGCTTATTAGATGATACATTCGGTCCGAAATATCGATGAATTCGACCTTTGGATAGCTAAAAAACCCGTTTTTGGCAGGCAAAATGAGCGTACAAACGCAATTTTCATCCGCAGAAATGGTAACATCCTCTCGATTTGAGAGAACGAAACGTTCGCGCCTTTTGGTCCAGCGGTCTTCGAAGGTGAATTCGTACATTTGCTTCATTATAGCAGATTTTACTATAATGTCGAGGACTATTTTCAGTCCTCGATTAGAGCCAAAAGGCGCTCAGCTTCGAATTTGAGCTCAAGATTACGCCTATATTCGGCATGATCGCCACCAACTTCATAGGCAACATCGATGTTTCCGCGTGCAAAGTCATAAGGGTAGGAGTCGCCATTCTGAAGACTTTCGAGGCATTCGTCCATCTCAGGATCTTCCTTGAAAGATGCGAGCTTAACAAGAAATGCTTTGATTTCACTATTCATACAGTCATTGTAGCACAATTTAGAGAAATGTCAAGAGGATTTTAGGGCCAGCATCCATTTTATGTGTTCTTCAACGGAACACCTTGACTTTGGTAGTGGAAAGTTTGGATTTTTCTTATTTCGTGCTTGACGTCTAGCTAGGTCACGTCTAAACCATTCTGGATTTTTCATTCTGAAGGTAGTCTAGCACGATCAAGCACTCCACCGTTACCCCAAAGTCGTGGATCTTTATGAGCAGAATCTCCACCTACCCAAAGATAACCCAAAGTGTCATCCCAAGTACGTGAATGCTTGGTGCAAAACGACGTGACATGAATTGATTCGTGTCTAACACCTTCCCGTGCATCAGCATCGGTGAGATAAGGACTAAGAACGATTACATGATGTCGTGGTTCAGAAATCGTATATGCAGCCGCACAAAAAAAACAGTTACCATCACAATTAGGATAAGGACACAAGGCTGAATGCTCTCTAAATTCTGAGTCGCTCAAAACTGCAATATGAGGCTCACCACAATCAGCAGCAGGAAGAGTTAAATCTGCATTCCATTCTTCAATGACACGAACATATTCTTCATAGTATTCGGATTCACTGATTGGCTCAGAAGGAATACATGCTGAGAGAAGAAGGGCAATGGCCAAAAAAAGTTGTCGCATCATTTTAACTATCGTGGTGCATACAGTTGTCTAAGAATATCAACGTCATCTTGTTCAAGCAAGGCTGATACGTAATCAACTGTTGGATACATTGGGCTTGAAATTTTTGCATCGTGATTCAATCCTATTGCATGACCAAGTTCATGAAAGACTGTGTTGTAAACGGTGTTGTTATCTGTTCTGTCACCAATGTGAATCATGGCATTCATTGATGTTGGTCCGCGAAGTCTTCTGTTGTGTCGTGTAGAGCCAAGCCATGTGATTTGTTTTATGTGAACATTCCAAATGACAACGATGTCTGCTGCTTCCATTTGAAACTCTTCGTATCTGAAGGCTTCGAAGTTAAGTTGCTCATTGAATTGTTCAACTGCATATGCCGTATAAATTTCGGCCTCTCCTAAGCTGAATGGAGTCGTTTCCGCCATTACGATTGAAACCGAAAGAGGAAACTCTTTTCTATCCCACATGATGGAATGACTAGCTGAACATCGACTATAGGTTGCTTGATTTCCCTGCCAACAAGTTTGAAGTAATTCTGTTGGAGTTACAGCGTTGTGAAAGCGTGGCACATTCTGATCAAGAAAAAGCATGCTAATTAAAAGAGCAAAACCCACAACTACAAAGGAGAGTAGTGTGAGTCGTTTTTTCGTTGCCCTTTGGTTCATGTATCTTTAACTAGAAAGACTAACCAAGAATTTTGCGGAAGATACAGGATTCGAACCTGTGAGGGACTTATTCAGCCCCCTCTTGTTTTCGATTTGCAATAAATCAATTAAACCTGCATGAATTTCAGAATGACAATTTGGGCAAACAACAATCAGATTAGATTTTATGTCTAGCCCTCCCTTAGATTTTTCAACAATGTGATGTACTTGAAGTACCTTTTCAATCTTATATTCACATAATTGACAACAAGAACCACGTTCAGCAACTAATTTTTTTCTTGCTTGTTTAGTTGTTACTGTTTCGCTGTTTCGTTTTCCTCTTCCCCAAGTTCTATTTTTGTTGTGCCTAATTTTTTGCACCTCATGACAAGAGCTTGAACAAGTTTTTTTGTTTTTGCTTGAGAGAATGAGTTTACTACAAACAATACATGGCATTTCTTTTCTACAAGAAATGCCATAGCAGGCTTTCGAACAAAAAGCCTTTCCATTGTTCTTTTTTAGTTGAAATGGGCGGCAATAAAAAGCTTTATTACAAATTAAACAGTTTTGGTTTGGTTGTCTCATATCTGTAAGTATACTACTTACTAAGATAATCACCCACTCTGCCAATCTTCCAGTCCGAAGTAAGCGTTAGCCTACAAGCGTTTTGATAACTATTCCTTCAGGAGCCCAAAACGTGATTCTATCATGTCGATTAATCTTTCCGAGGTCTCTGCTTACGCTTCGAATCTCTCTGGTAGAGTAACCCAGATTCACGGCTGCCGAAACGGCTTGGCTAACAGGTAGCCCGATTAGTCCCTTAGCGAATGCTTCTGAGACTGAGGTGTTCACTTGTTTCCAGCGATTGCCATGCGACCAACTGCCGCAAGGCTGGTGATTGCTGGTGTGATGATAGCAATCTTAGGCTGAACTAGGTCACGTGTTGCTGCTTCCATCACGAGGCTACAAGCGTACTTGGTTGCTTCCTTCTCAGGAATGAATGGAACATTCGCATCAGCAACGTGATGAAGAACGGTTGCAGCCATGAGCTTCATGAGAAGCTTACCCTGCTCGGTCTTCGCAAGCTCTGGATATGCGTCACCCACAAGGGCCTCAGCAACTCCAAGAATTGCGTTTGCAGCTTCGTCTGCAACTGCTGTTTGTGCACCGACCTTGAATGCCTCTGAGAGGGCATCAATGGTACGATGTGGCTTCGCCAGGTTTGATGCTGTTTCGCTGAGAACTTCGCTTACTTTTTGTGTCATTGTCTTTTCTTCCTTGTCTGTGTCCTTGAGATTTGTTTCTGTTGCTGAGACGCCATCCTTGAAGAGAGTCTCTGTGCTTCCATCATTATACACGATGGTCTTCTTTTGTCCAGTGGAATCGACCGCAACCTTGTCGATTTTCTTTTCTGTTACTGAAGTCTTCAGGATCTCAGCAACAGACTTTTCTGACGTTTCAGCCTTGAACACATAAGGTGTAGCAATGTCCTTGGCGAAAATTGTTTGGAGCCTGTCTGAATCACGGCCCGAGCGAAGTACCTCACAAACAGAAAAGAAATTCTGCATTGCAATAGCGCTGTAAGGTGTGAAGCCCTTTTGATGAATCTTTGTGTTCATCAGATTCGATCTTTTGCTCTTGAGTGAACGCTCAAGAAGCTCGTTTGTACGTGCTTCTGTCAAGAAAGGATTGCGAGCAATCTCTGACAGGAATGGATCTGCATTCACTTCAATCATTGAAGAAGTACGACCACTAAGGGCACGGAAAAGTGGCGCGAGAAGTGTGCCTTCAAGAGCTTGTCTTGAATCGAGTGTTGTGGAGAATCCACCTTCCTGACGTGAAATCAGTGTTCTGAAAACAACGTCATTTGCTGAAGAACCAAGTGCAGCCCTGAAAAGGCTCATGTCAGGGACATCAACGAAGTATGGTACACGCTTTTCAGGCGCACCGAAAATGTTGATGACAGGAACAAAGCGACTTGCCTTGCGATTCACCTGCGGATTGACATCATCACGAACAACTGCAAGAACAGTTAGACAGGCAACGCCTTCCTTGATTTCACGTTTGGTACTATCACCGTAATAGGTGTAGTTGCTAGCGTAGCGCTTTGGAAGCTTGGCGCGATTGACAAGCTTGTTACCTCGAAATCGAAACGCTACGATTTTCGACTTTGGGTCAGTGCGGGTTGCACCAAGTGGGATATTTGTTTCTGTTGTCATGTTTCCTCGATATGCTTCACTATACCAGATTGGTTAGCTTTGTCTATTTTTTTATTTTCAGTGGTGTTCGTTTCGGACAGGGTTCAGAATTCCTGCATGATTGGTTTCGATTAGCCAATGATGACCACGAACGAATCGATCATAATCACGTGAATTGTCTGGGCTATAGGTCCAGCTATCATCCTCATCACAGAATGTAACAGAGTACGACTCAGAATGCAAGGCCCTTTGTGGACCAATGTTGTTATCGTGATAAGAAAGTACGGGATAGCTCTGATCATGGTCGATTCCACGATTCGTTGCCTGATTGATGGTACTCCACTGATAGTAATCGTATTCGCACCACTGATCCCACGTTGGACATTGATGCCAACACGTATCATAAGCCGTTCGATAACACGTACTGTATACGGTGCGATAGTTCTGACTGCAAGTCGAGTAACCATTCCCATTCGATCTACAAGTCGTTCCACTTGGAACAGAACGAGGATTGCAATCATATGATTCCTGGTGTGGATTACACCTATAAGGATCACAACTGTGTGTGCCATGCTGGCGAGTCACACAAACATCATTGAAGTGACTGGAAGGGCGATTCTGATCCCAACCAGATCCATGATGCGTTGAACGCTGTTGAATCTCAGTCGTTCGGGTCCATGAAGTGGTCTTCACCGAAACATGTTGATCATGATAGGCAAAGAGCCAATACATGAGAAGCGCGAAAAAAACGAGAGAGAAACAGACAATAGCTGTTACCTTGTGCTCATGCTTAAGCCACGAAACCTTCTTACTGATATTTCCATGATAGGAAACTGGCTTAGCAATAGGATGAATGACAGACTTTTCAACGGTCTTGACCGTCTTACGAATCTGCTCAGGCATGCCCTTCAGCTTTGTTGCAACAACCTTACGAACAGGCTTCTTTGCGGCCTCGGTCTTAGGACCACCACAATAGTTGCATTCGTTGTAGATGTTGCGAGCATCAGAACCACAGTATGAACACGACCAATTGGCACCACCGCGAGCAACCTTTAGCTCGTCTGGATTGGTTACCTTGGGCGCTGTCGTGCTACCTGAAAGGTCGTATTCTTCATGATCTTCCTTGGGCTTTCCACACTTGGAACACCTAAGATCACGGCCACGATTTTGGGTTGAACAAGTGCTGCAATTCCACTTGTTTTCTACAATCCAGGTGTCTGACATGTGTTTACTATACCAGGTTTTCAGAAAATGTCAAGGATTATTCTTCGTCATCAGAAAAACATTGAACGATATTGGCTGCCATGAGAACAGTAATCAGCCCAAACATTATGGTACACAACAAGTAACCAACAGTACCATAAAAAGTTCCATTTGGGTCAATGAAACCATTAGTGGAGTGGGAGAAGGGAGTCGAACCCAACTATCATGGTTTTGCAGACCAGATCCAGCCCTGCTGTCCCCCACATTCAGACCTTTAGCTTTTGACTTGCGATTAGTGCAACCTGAAACGTTGAACCAATCTTATTATACAGATCGTTTGGCGAAAAGTCAACTAGTGCTTCACCTGTTGAATGAAAAACTTCACACTTCTCATGACAGGGATGACACACAGTGATTCCATTCTCTCGAACGTAACCACCGTTTGGCAATTTGTTTCGATCGGTTATGTGATGAGCGTCGATTAGGGTTTCATCACCCCTGGAGTTAAATCCACAGCATCTACACTTGTACTTGTCACGTGCAAAAACTGAGTCTCGAAATCTCTTTCGAATGATTTTCTTGTCTGAAGACACTTTATCACCAACCGAGCCAGTAACCCCATTGTGCAGGCATGCCGTTCATCTTTGCCTTCATGCTCACCTCTGGAAGATAGTGAGGAACGAAAGGGTCTTGAAGAAGGTCCATACCAGCCTCATGAGGTGTACGATTCTTCTTCTTGCTGTTACAAGGATAACAGGAAGCCACGATGTTTTCCCAGCAAGTGGTACCACCATAGAATCGAGGCACAACATGGTCTTGCGTAAGGTTCTTTTCATTTAGAGCACAACCACAGTATTGACACTTGAAGTGGTCTCGAATGAGAAGGTTCGAACGAGTAAGACGAATTCGATGCTTGGACTTGAATGAACCATTGAGGCGAAGCACAGAAGGAACCTTATATGTCTCGCGCACGGTACGAATCGTGTGCTCCTCATACTCTTCAAGGATTTCAACCTTGTTTCGGCTCATAAGTCGAAATGCGTCCTGCCACGGAACGATACGGTGCGGCCTGTAGCTCTGGTCTAGAATTAACGTGTTCATTGGCAATAACCCATTCTGTTATTGTTATCTTTGGGCGCAGCTAACAATTGGCTGCGATTTCTTAAAGTATATCCTACAATCTACATTTTGTCAAGAGATTTTTTCATTTTGGTCGATTTCCTTCATTTGGGGCCAAAAAAGACCCACAATGCCAGTCTAACAATTTCTTGTCAGAATGTCAAGGGCGCCTTCGGTTCTTTTGTGATTTTTTCATACTTAGGGCTAACACATTATGAAAAATTACATCAACAGTCAAGGCTTCGTCAGTGTAGGAGATACCACGAATACTCTCTACATTCAAGAGAACGTTCAAGTTACTGGTAGTTTTTCTATCACTGGTAGCATCAACGTCAATGGAACAACTGTAAAGGCTATCAAAGGACCAAGCATCACAGTTGGTAATGCTCTGAGAGGAGATACTATCAATGACTGTGACTATCTTGACGCTGGTGACGGTGTGCAGCTTCAAGCTGCGTTGACTGCTGCGGGAGCAAGAGTGTGTGATGTATTTGTTAGAGAAGGTGTTTACACACTTGCCACGCCTCTAACTGTTCCAACATTGGTAACTGTTGAATTTGCTGCGGGCTTTGGTACTGCCCTTCGAAATACAGCAACAAGTCGTTCAGTCATTTCATTTGGTGATTCGGCCAAAGCTAGAAATCTTTACATTGAACTTGCAACTGCTCCAACTCTTGGTGCAACTGGAACACGACTCATTACCATTGCTTCAGAAGTTCAACTTGACAACCTTTATATTTTCCGCACCTATTCAAATCTTGTTGGCAATCTTACCAACGAATCTTTGAGATGGGCAATTTCAGGTTCAGAATGTTTTGGAGCCCAAATCAATCATGCCATCATTTATGGTATGAGCTTTGAGCAAGTTGGAATCACAACTACTTCATTCACAGCTATTGGTGCTGAATCAGCAAACACCAATAACGGAATCAAAATTATTGGTTCAACAATCAATACAGCAGACAATGGCATTGCATTGATTGGTCCTGGACTTGTTGATGGCTTTGGTATGAGAGGCATTCATTACAACGGTTTTGTTCTTGGAGCAAAAGCAGGAACTCAAAATGCTCAAGTCATTGCAAACGGAAATGTCATTCTGCAACCAGCATTCACAACCTTGCCAGCATATGGAGCAACGGTTGATACGGGTACAGCTACAGGTGGTCCATTCGGTACCAAAATTTCAAACGTTTCATTCACCAAAGTTGGAACACTTAATACAGGTTCAGTTGGCATCAGAGCAATTGGTACAGGTTCAGGAACTCAAATCTCTTTCTGTTCCTTTGACACTATTCCAACAGCAATCACAGCTTCAGCTACTCAAACAAACATGGTTGTCATTGGCAACGTTGCTAAGACATTCACAAACGGTTATCTCGTTCAAAGCTCAGGAAGTGTTGTTGCAAATAACATTCTAATCTGATTACTCTACAACTACCCAAAGATTGGCGTTTGGCTGACTCAAAAAGTTTGCTCTCGAAATAGGATGGATTGATCTCCAACCTCTTGGCACACTTACAGGATGAAAGTCAAAAATCCACCGAGCATCAGTAACACTTAGATTAACACAGCCATGTGACATTACTCGGCCGTAATTGTTATGCCAATAGGACCCATGGAGCGCAATAGCATCATCGAAGTAAAGAACCCAAGGCACACCTTCAACCGAATATGGTCTACGTCCGCCACCTCTCATCTGTGTATACGTAATCTTCCTTCGAACTTGGAATGTTCCTGTTCTTGTTGAACCACTTCGTCTACCTGTTGAAACAAGAGTGGCAAAGACTAGATTATCTCCATTGTATGCTGTGAGAATTTGCGTGGCCAAATCAACATGAACCCAACGAACATTTGCTGGAACACCTGAAGGTCTTGCACGCAAGCTTCCTACTCGCATATCAACACTAGGTACAGTGCCTCCAGCAACCCTTACAAGGCTTCTAGATTCTGTGACGGCAGGAAGCCTAGTGTATCTGGTTAGAGCGGTTGTAGTGCCATCCTCGTGCGTTACAAGAGTATCTTTGATGATGAAGCCAAAGTGGTCTGGTGGTTCTGACCATCCTGAGAATGTGCTTGGCTGAAATAGTTCAATATCTCTGACAGGAACATAGCAGTTGTTTGACCTTTCAAGGAAGAGAGGTGAGGTGCCTCGACGAAATAGAAGTTCATCGCCTCTACCAATTCGTTCACATACAGCACCATTTGGATCAGGAACATCACGAGCTTCTGTTGCTCTTATTGCTCGGCCCCAAACATAATTGGGATTCATTGGATAACTTGCTTCAAACTCTGCCTGGCTTGGTCTTTGTCCAACAGATAGATTGAAGGAACGAACAATTCCATAAGGCTCAAGCTTCATCCAAGCACCACGAGCATTACATGAAGGCTGACATTCAACGACTCTTACTTGATCACCAAAACGAAGAAGAGCAATCGATTCTCCGCGATGTTCGTAATCAGGTAGAAGGAAAACATCTTCTGCTGTGTTGATCCACGCATTGAATGGTGGAGCGTCTGGGAAATTTTGTCCTAGCACTCCAACTGGAAATAGAAGACAAAAAAGAAACGACAACGCAAACACAGTCTTATTCATGGAACAATACCTCTCAACACTTCAGTTGGGTCCAAAAGAAATTCGGGCCTAGCCTCACCAAGCTTCCAGATAGCTGATTCCTCTGGTGCTTGACTATACATCTCAAAGTGTAGCATGCTCGTTGGTGTCATGCCTTTTTCTTTTTTCAGAACTTGAGAAATAGTTCCTAGCTCTGTTGTACAGGTAACCCACTGTCCTACCTGAACAGTTGCCTTGATTGATTTGAAATTGCGGAAAATACTAGAATCGAACTAGAAGGACCTTACTCAGACCCTCCAACTGCTTTCCAGGCAGCGCCCATCACCATCAGGGATTATTTTCCAGTTTGTTCACTATCGTCTGTAAACGATGTAAGCGTAGATATAGTAGACTAGCAAGAATGGCCAAAAGATACTCAGAGCAAACGTTGCTCCATAAGGAAACTTTTGTTTCTCATACACCTTCTCAAATGCTTTCTTAGAGAAAGTGAAGAAGGCCAAGAAACCAAGCAGATAGACAATCAATAGAATGAGAATCGTGTTCATTTCTTATCAACCTTGTTGAAGCCAAAGTTCCAAAGTCTTTCTCCAATGTTGGAGAAGTTTTTAACAAGAAAGTCTTCGATTTTCTCTATCACTGTATGAAGAGGCCAAATCAAAACAAATCCAATGACGATGAGTGGCCATAGCCAACTTAGTTGAACAGCATCAGAAATCGCCTCTTTCCTTGCATACTCTGCATAAGGACCATCTAAGCTAAGTTTCTCATCCCAATTTTTTCTTATTTGTCTTCCAGCAAGAACAACCCAAATGACATAAGTGATTGCAGTGCAAACCAGATATACCAACAAAGAAATTCCAAAAATAATCATGTCTTACTCTTTCCAAAAATTTTGAGCAAAGCCCAAGCAGTTAACCAAACGATACATGTGAAAGGCCAAGCTAATGCTGCTGTGAACACAGTATCCCACTCGGTAAGAGTTTTGGGCCTGTAAATCTTGGCGAAGCACAATGACAAAGGCATTGCGAAGAACATGTGAATCACGTAGTAGGTCAAAAATGTCATATGCTAATCGTAATACTTTCTTCGGCGCCACACAAGATAAAAGATTATTTCTTTTTGATCCAATTTTTGTTTCCCATTGCAGACTGTGACATTTTTTGACGAGCTTCAATTGAAAACGGTTTTCTCTTTTTACCTAGCTTTGATGCAGCCATGCGAGCTTTTGTTTCTTCGGATTTTGGCTTACCAATTGCCGAAAGAGACATTTTTCGTTTTGATTCTTCTGAAGCAACACTGCCTTTTCTTGAAGGCGGAACACAAACAATTGGATTTATATTGTAGCATAGTACCTTGTTATCAAAGACTTCATCAAGAATTTCTTGCTCAATTTTAAATTGATTTTCGGTTGGTACTTCTATCAAAATTTCCATCTCAAACTGTTCAATTCCACAACGATTAAAATCATTTTGAAGAAACCCGTTTGCATGTATGTTCTTCTGTAGTTCTTTGAAATGACAGTATTTCCTTTTCTCAAAATTTGAAGTTGAGCCAATGTAAAATCTACCATTTTTGGTATTTATTATTCTGTAGATGAAAGAAACATTATTCATATTGTTTTCTTCTTCTCCAAACCAGATAGAAAATGTGATCAAGTTCTTTTTCTAAGCCAAACCTTCGAACCATGCCTTGCACACGTTCATTTCGTGTGAAGTCTTCAAATGAGCGACCATCACTGAAATAGTTGTGAGCAATCAAAGCAACAACTCTTCGTGCATTGATGATCTGTTCTATTTCTTCTTCAGTCTTCATGTTATTGGAGGTAACAAAGGGAATCGAACCCTTGTCTCTGGAGTACGAAACCAGAATAATGCCATTATACTATGCTACCAATTTCTTTCACTTGTAAGGTATGTTTGGATCGTGATCTGCATCGTCATATGCAAAATACAAACGTGAAAGTTGTTCTTTAGTTATTGCCTCTTTGCGTAACATTTCATATCGTATAGAAACTTCATGCAATGTTGGATTATCTTGCGGAGCAAATCCTAAGACTTCTCTCCATGGCTTACTAAAATCTGTCATTTCCACAACTCAAGCTTGTTACAGGTAGGACAATAGCTCTTACCGTTGTATCCAAACCAATGTTTGAATGGGAAGCCACTTGTACTATCAAACTCTTCAGCATATGACTCTGGTGTTCTTTCAAAGCCACAAGAAGTACACTTCAATCGCATATGTTCATTGAAGTGACTCATACGTCGTTCTCTGATGGTCTTCTTCTTATCACGATATAGCATGAAGAAGCAGTAAGCAAGGATAACGAAGAAAACTAGGAAACCATATACCATAACATCATCTTAGCTTAAAATCGTTCTGATGTCAAGAGAGTTTTATTTTGTACGTGTCTTCGTCTTTGATGCCACCAATTAGTGTGTCTATCTTGAATGAACAATCTGTTTGTAAATCAGGATTGATTTCACCAATCTTACCAATCGTGATATGAGGTTTGTACTCTGGAAACTTATTATCCACAATGTCAGGCAATACAGATTCGATAGCATGACAGATAATTTGTCTGAATCTCATGATGTCTTCGCTAGGATGAACTAGGACAACACGTGTATCTTTTTCTGGACCAAACCAATCTTGACCAATGGTTTTGATTTCGAATGGTTTTGTTTGAGCCGCAACTGATTGTAAGACACGAGCTATCTTGTTTAGTTGATACTCATTGAGACAGTTGAAGTATGCAAGAGTGATGTGAGGAACTTTTTGATGAACTCCCCAACCTTTCAAAATAGAACGAGGAACTTCAATAGCTGCCATTCCATATCGTTTCTTAGGTTCGAAAAGTTTGTTTAGTTCACGCAACTCTTTAAGAAGTTCTTGATTCATTCTATAAAATAGGCTTCCTCAGAGGTATTTCTTCAACTGATTGTCAATGTTGATCAAGTAGCCAATACCAAACGGTCCATCTTCAAGTCCATCAATCAACTGAATAGGAATTCTCTTATCATGTCTATGATCCATGATGTTGTTACTTGCTGAGAGAATACCACAAGCGATTGCTGCAACACTATCTGTGTCACCACCAAATGATACAGCCTTCAACAGACACTCAGAGTAGCTCTTTGTCGTGGCTGCACAATGCACTGCTGCTATTGCTGTCTTTAGACCAAGGTCTACTTTGCCAGCAACTCTTGAACCATCATAGTCGAAGTCAATCGACTCTGTGATGAGCTTATGATACTTCAGTTGTTCATTCAAATAGTCATAGACTTGCTTGTGAAATGGTCGAACGGTATTGATACGAACTCTGTGCTTCATGTACATCGTAGCAAGAGCAACAATTTGTGCAGCAAGAATTCCTGTGCCTTCATGAGTAACAGAACCTTGAATGGCTGCAACATCTAGAACTTGTGTTGGATAGTCAAAGAACAAGCCAATAGGACAAGCACGCATGGCAGCACCATTGCTTGTTGTCTTTCCATAAGCTTCAATGACTTCAATCATTTCGGTGCCAGAAGAAATCTTCTCTAGAACAGATTGAAAGCCACGAGCATAACCATCACGAGGATCTTGTTTGAAGGTTTCATAGAAGGCATCAGCAAACATTACGGGAGTGAGATATGATGTTGGATTCTTGCCAGGATTTGATTTGACAGTTTGCAATAGAAGATTGGTAATGGCAATGCTCATTTGAGCATCATCAGAATATGTTCCAGGAACTGTCTTGTATTTTTGATGAGAATGGTATTGAGATAGGTTGTTGTTAGCATCCACAAATTCTTGTGGCATGAATTCAAAACCTAAGCCATAGGCATCAGCAATAGCAATTTCTAGTAACATCGTATACTCTTCCTGGAGAATGTGGAAGCGTAGTCATCCTTGCATTGAACAATGATTCAACAAATTTTTGTGCTGAAAAGATTGCAATGTATTGCATGAAGGTAGAGAATAGAAGCTTGATAAACTCCCATACTCTTCCAGCAAAGTTCTTGGCTACAAAACTATGAAACTCTCGCTCTGTGTATTCTTCGTTCATAACTTTCCTCTATTCAAACTTATCTACAAATGTAATCTCAAACTCATCCAAAGAACATACTTCTTCGTCTAACTTACCTTCTTTATAACCACGAACGAGAATGAATCCTTGTTTCCATTCTTCAAACTCTTCTTTTGTCATTCTAACAAGAGTTTCATATTCGTTTGGTCGTGATGAAAACACTTCTGTGCTTACATCAAACCAAGTACCATCAGAAACTAGTTTTACATATTTCATATAAACTCAACAAGCTCTTTCAATACTTCTATTACTACTTCTTGACATTCTTTATCATTCAACTTCAACAATCTTAACCGATAAAACTGTTTGTCTTCTTCAAGAATTGAACAAGTTATTTTCATTTCATTTGTTAATCTTGCTTGCGGATTTGGCAATAAAGGTGTGTCAGAGCTTAAGATTGGACAAATATACCAAGGTTTATTAATTCTGAATGTACGTAAGCCCATATCTTAGTCCTTTGGTATAACTGTACCAGGCAAAACCCACAGGTGCAATTTAAATCTTTTGTCATCTTCAAATACAGACTCAATGATGCCAGAAATTATTCTCCAACTACCATTACCAAGTCCAGCACCAATCAAAGGAAAATGAATGTCAAACAATTCTTCTCTGTCTTGTTCAATGACATATCTCTTTACTTCCTTGAAACAGGATTCTACTGCATCATATGAGACATAACGAACTTTTGGATCTCTTCCATATGTCTCTTGAGTAACAAGATTAGCAATCAAAAGTCGCGGTTCATTATCTGAACGTTTGGCAACAAAGATTGTTGTATCTTGCCAAAAAACTGTGCCAACAGCATCCTTGTACAAATCAACCGTGCTTAGAAAGTTTGAGTAAGCACCATTGATGAATGGCCACTTTTCTTTAATGCTCTTTGCAATGCCTGCACCAAATGCTCCACGAGCATTCGTTCCATGGCAAATCACGCCTTGACTTACATCTAACAAATTTCCTACATGTGTTTCCATGTCAACTAAGTCTACTCAGTTGGGTTTCTTCTTGGTGACTTCTTTGATGAAAGAAAAAACAAGAATGAATGGAATCAATAATGCAGAGAGAAAAAGCTTTGCGCCAGTAAGCAAGACTGTTCCAACGAAAGTCATTGGCTTACGATCCAAAAAACTTTTTACGTCTTTATGAACAAGAAATAGAATCTTTTGAAGATGGTTTTTCTTATGCCAATCAATTGACCTCTGATAGTTTCTTGAATTTGGCAAGTTAAGATTGATGTAGAAATCAGAGATATCGTTTTCTTCTCTAAGATCAGAAAAGATTTTCAACGTATAACAAACAACGAAAGATACCACGAAAATGGTTCCAAACAATGTTGCTGCATCTCCTAGAGTTACCACATCACTTGCTGTTGTTTTAATTTCTGTGCAGTTTGGGTCTATGAACATCATGATTTCTTCAATCCTTTAATTGTATTTTTGATAATTTCTTTGATTACGATGAAAGGAATCAGAAATACTCCACCAAACACGAAGAAGATAACTTGACCAAAGTAATAGAAGCCTCTAGCAAAACCACAAACGTTTATGCCTTCAAAGTCTTTTCTAATCAACTTTATGTATAGACTTGGAAAAGTCTCGCCATCATGACCAGGGAAGTCTAATTTCACCAAAGTATCAATTGCCGTTTTGAACGAATACACTGTCATGAAAAGCAAAGTTAGAAGACCAAAAACTGTAAAACCTATACTCATACTCTATTCTCCATCACACTCTTCATGTTGCTATACAACACTTCTGGTTTATTTTCTGATAAGCCACTACACTGTCCGTCATTCAATTCAATCACAATCCATTGCCCTTTGACAGTACGTGCAATGTCTACAACAACAAAATTGGCATAGTCTTTTACACGTTCACAGATGTCTGCCAAAAATTCTTGAGGCACTTGCTTTGGATTGATATGAGAGAACTCAGGCTCATCCAATAGTTCTGCATGGGAAGACCAGTAGAAGCCCGCTGAGACGATTTGTCCATACAAGATGAAGAACCTATACTCTTCAGTGATTGGAAGCCCTGTAGCGTCTATACGGAGCGTCATGAGGGGTACATATTCTCTGATGTAGATGCTTTGAGAAGAGATAAGAGAATCCTTCATGAGATTGCTATAGACAACGCCCGCAGCTTCTTTGTTGGCCGCAAACATATGAGTCTTCCAATCATATTTTCTTGAATTGGTTTCGCCCTTCAACACAAACTGTGTTCCATCATTTGGTATCTCATGAAGTTGAAACCAGGTTTTTGGTGTGATATCCATAAAATCAAGATACCAATTTGAAAGGTCTGCTATCCAACGATGTTGTCTATAGCTGTTGATGAGTTTGCTATTGTTGTATTTGAGGTCTTCTTCTAGTTCTTTGTAATAGGGAAGAACGGAGTAACGACCAATGACAATGGAATCTTTTGGTGCAACCATGCGTGATGTAATTACATCAAAGTTTTCGCGGGCACAAACAAGTTCATCCTCATATTGAGGATGTTTGTCTGGTGAACGAAATAGAATAACTGGTTTCATCTGGTAATGATACCAGAGTTTTCAAAGAGATCAACCTCTAAGAAATTCTTTTTTTGGTGCAGCAGCTTCTTTCTTTCTAGCCTCATAGTTTTTATGAGCATAGTAGACATGATTAGCCACAAAGGCTATTGGAAACACAGTTAGTGCGATTGTTACTGCAACTGATGCATGAACTACGGCTTTGATTATTTTTTGAGCTTTCATATTGTTTGGCCTTTTTTGAGATTGAAATTCTAATTACTAACACCCTATGACTAAGATTAAAGCAAATTACGATCCTACCACAGGATTCTTTCAATCTCTTGTCACTGGTTCTACAGACCCAACATACTTCTTTGAGATAACTGGTGCAACTGTTTTCACAAGCCCCGTTACTTTCTTATCAGGAGCTATTGGTATTTCTGGTTCTGGTGGTGGAGCAGTTGATGCTGTCTTTGGTCGTACTGGAACAGTTGTAGCCGCTGCCAACGATTACAATGCTACCCAAATCTCTCATAGTGCCTTTGGACAAATCACTGGTTCTAATGTTGCTTTAGCAATTCAAGGTCTAAGAAATTTTGCTGCTGGCCAAACTGGCTCTATTGCAACTGTATTCGGTAGAACAGGAACGGTAGTTGCTGCCACAAATGATTACACGGCCGCCCAAGTATCTTTCTCTCCAATCTCTTTGATGACATCCTCAAATGTTCAAAGCGCTGTAGTTGAAGCAAGCAATAGAGCTGAAAGTAAAGTTCCAACTGTTTTTGGTAGAAGCGGAGCCATTGTAGCAACAGCCAATGACTACAACGCAACTCAAATCTCACACAGTGCATTTGGTACATCTATCACTGGCTCAACAGTAGCCCTTGCTCTTCAACAACTAAGCAATCGAATTGTTACCGCTACAGGCTCAGTTGCTTCTGTATTTGGTAGAACAGGCTTAGTCACTGCTACAGCAAACGATTACAATGCCACACAGATTTCTCACAGTGCTATTACCAATGTCACAGGATCAACTGTTGCTCTTGCTATTGAAGGCTTGAGAAACTTTGTATTGGCTCAAACTGGATCATCTAGTGCTACTCCTACATTGAAAGCAGTAAGTGGATTTGTTGCTAGTGGTGGAACGCCAGCAAATAGACGTTGTTTTACGGCAGCAAATACAGTTGCAAGAGGAGCAAATAGCTTCTCAGTTTCAGTATTGTTCAATGTAAAACATCCAAGTGCTCCAGAAGCACAAACCATTGCATCTTGCTGGGATGGAACAAATGGCTGGTATATTGAAGTTGAAGCAAGAGTAATTCGTTTTGTGCTTACAACTACTGGCGGTACTCGTACAGTTGAAAAGCAATTGGAAGCTCCATTTTATTCCAAGGCTGTTCTTATCACTGGAACATACAATGGTGATGGAACTTTCGCTTTCCAAAATCTATACATCAACAACTATTCGTATGTCAATACTTTTACAGGTGGCACAGATGGAACTTTTATTCCTGCTGCTGGCTCTGATGTATTCACTATTGGTGGTAGAAGAGCAGGCGTATCCAACTCTGCAATCAATTGTCGTGTTGCTGGTGTTGCTTATTACACCACAAACCTAGACGAAGATGGAATTGCAAACGTTTTTGAATCTTCAAGAGACTCAGGTTATCTAGACACAACTGGTACACCTGCAAATCTATGGACCATCATTAGTTCATATCCAACTACAACTTGGACAGCTACATCTGGAGCAGATAACCTTACGGCAGAAAATGCTGTGGCTCTTACTCAAGAAGACCTATCGTTATATTGGTTCTGATCATTGCATGTTTATAGCGTGAATGCCCTTCATGTCATCATCAACTTGAATTGTCGTATCTGATTCAATGTTGATTGAGATTTTTGGTGCTTCTCCATATGCCTGAGCAAACTCAATTCCTTCTTGAAGAAAGGCTTTGATGATTCCAGAGATTGCTACAGTCATGTGAGGATGCTTTACTTCAAGTAAACCACCTTTTGGAGTATCTGTAGTTGCACGCCAATAATTGGTTGTCTTGATTTTTGGGTCAATACTTGTTTTGCTCAAATGATATGTAAGCTTGATGTTCACTGTGTTTCTCCTGTTGAGATCAAGAGACTAACTTTTGCGAAAAGTGACAATCAATCTTTATTTGAGGCTTAAACACTTATCCCCTGTTTCTTCAGGCCAGGGGAAACAGAGTGAGTTTATAACCTTCTCAATGGAAATGCTTTTTCATTTGGGTGTGTACAGCCAACGAGTATTCCCATTAGCCCAAAAGCATTCAAAACCCCTAGCTCTGATTAACCTGATTGCTAGCTTCAGTGAAGTTCAAAGCTGTTCAGTAAATTCAACGGCGGTTGCAGCACGTTGACCTGTAACAGTTTCATAGACTGCCTTCGCTGCCTCTTCGATATTAGCATTTTCAGCTAAGTCGAACTTGATATCAAGAACACGTCCAGCGGCACGTTCTTCTTGAAACCAATCGTCTAATTGTTGTTGATATGTTTTCATTTTAGCGGAATTGGTCCGATATTGATGGAACTCACAAGAGATAGTGCTCTCTGAAGTAGAATTGGTTTGATGTCAATAGAGAAAGTATCTACACCATCAGTAATCATGTCTTTTGCAAAAATTGGTTTGATGTCGTCCATAAAATTAAGTATAACCTCACTTTTCTTTGTTGTCAAGCTCTTTGAGGATAATTTGTTTATCAATCATTGACCGAAGCCTCTTGCCGAAACGTTCCAAAGCACATGAACATTTTCTGAATGTCTTCTTCTGTTTCAAGAAGGAATTCGCCAGACTGAAGAACAGTATCTCTTCTAGAGATTGCTAATTCATAGCTTGGAACATTTGATTGGAAACGAACCTTTCCAATCATAGCAAACTGCGTTTTCCCTTCGGCGTTTCTCTTGGCAACAATTTGTTTTCCTTGTTCCCAACACATATACACGCCTTCTTGCAGTCCTTGTTCCAAACTTTGTAGTCTTTGTTTTGATTCTGCTGTTGTCAATGTCATGTCACGGTCTTTCCTGTAGCTCTGATAAAAGAATGCCATACTCATTAGTGATTGGCAATCCCTTTGCAATTCTTGATTTCAATTTGTCTTCAAAGTTTTTGTGCTTGGTATAAGCAGCTTCGGCTTCTTCTTTGTTTCCATACCACATCAAATAGTAATCAAAATCGAAGCTTACCTCTTTGTTATATTCCTTCTCAATCTCTAAGACAGTCAATGCTGGACTACAACAACTCATCCAGCTATGTTGTTTGCCCTTTTCACAAAAAATTGTTACATCTCTTGCTTCAGATAGCATTGCATCTTCATCATCAATTTTGTAGTTGAAGGGATGATAGTAGTCTGTCTTGATTGAAACTATTTCGTGATTGAAATAATCAAAGCATGTCTGAATGATGTCTCCAGGCTTCAATTGCAATCCATGAACAAGTTTCTTTCTATCACCAGGACAAAACCTTTCTTTGATCTTGCGATGCTTAGCTCTCTTGCCTGTTCGTAGGTTTACAATTAGGTTTCGATATTCCTTGTTGCCCCAAACATATTCATGTTCCATTTTGTTCATGACATTAGCTCCATGATTATTTCTCTTAGTTTAGCATTGCCTCGATATTCAAACTTTTGCTGCACAACTTTGGTGTAGCCCTTAGCCCGAAGATTTTTTGTCATAGAATATGCACCATGAGCATTTGCTGACCACACAAGGATTTTCTGATTTTCATTCCCTTCAGGAAACATCATCACAGCATCACCACCGTTATAATCATCCTTGTCACAATCAAATCTTGCACTTTCATTCTGGTGAAAGTTTAAAACCCAATTATCATTAATCCAAGTTGGCTGTAAGAAATCAGGAGTGAGATCATAATCGAATACTACCAAGTCCCATTCAGAACTACGATAGTCTTCAACAAATGATTTCACAGTCATGTGCCAAGTGATTTTAAAACTTGGAAAATGTTCTTGTAACCATTCAACTCTTGTTTGGTCATCTTCGAGAAGCAAAACCTTTGTCATTTGCAAATCATATTCTTAGCAATGCCCCAAGCATCTTGACAACTCCAAACAAACAAAACTGCTAGAGCTACTACTACAGGACCGTTGTTTACTAAATTTTCTTTTGTCATACGATTTCATCTTTCAAAACACGAAACGAAGTTATCTTGCTTCTGCCTGGATGCATGGCAAGAAACAAGGCTTTCACTTCATCATTATTGCTGGTTGGAAAGTCTGGTAGGGTTTCAACATCAAAGTCAACCTCCATTACGATTTTCATCTTGTGGCGTTCTTTTTTTGCTCTACCAAACATACAATCACTTAGGTGCTACAGCACTAGTATTCTTCACTGCGAAGCCAGCGGTTTTACTCGCATCATCGTCTTCATTCAACGCAACATTATATGCTGCTTGGTTGTAAACAACTGAAGAATCTACTCCACGACTTGCGGCCAAACGTGATGAACCAATTGAACGACTCATACCTCTAAAGACTGCCGCGCTTCCTGCTGCTGACGCTGCATAGTTGACTGCATTGTTGAATCCGAGAGTTGCAGCAACTTCAAGAGAATTCTCTTCTGCACCAAGGAAGATAACATCCCAGCCTTCCTTCTTGATTTCTGATACCAACGCAAGAACGGATGCTGAGGTGAATTCCTTGGAGGCATTCTCTTGACCATCTGTTAGAACGACGAGGATCCTCTTGGTGGGCTTCACTGTCATACCTGCATGTCTTGCCCTAGCTGTATGAATCATGCGACCAATGGCGTCGAAGAGCGCTGTATTGCCACGTGGTACAAGAACTAGCTCAGGAACTTCATTGAGGTCTTTACCGATGTAAACCTCTTCGTACTTGTTATCGAATTGAGATAGAGAGACAAGTGCATTGCCAGGAACTTTTCGTTGCTCCTCAATGAATGTGTTGTATCCACCTTCAACATCTTTACGAATGCTTGACATTGATCCAGAACGATCAAGTACGACATTGATGTCAGTTAGTGTCTCGACTTCGGTAGCAGCTACTTTTGCTTTTTTGCTTTTGGCCATAGGGAATCCTTTTGTTGGGTTCTCTAAGTCTAGCAAATTGGCAGCAGCATGCAATATTTGTATTTTGAATAGGTAAAGCTAACGTGAAAGCTTCTCAAGCTTCTTCTTTTTGGAAGCCAAATTCTTTTCGAGCAGCTTGACTTCCAATTCAAGGCGCTTAGCCTATGAAAGCAAGGCATGAGCCTTTTGCTTTTCAACCTGCTTGATTAAATTGAGGCGATGTTGAACGGCTTTTGAAACTTGTTCCTCTGTTAGTTCAACAGGATACTCAACATAAAGCTCGCTACTTCCAGAGTATTCGTCAGAATAACAATTCAACCTAAGCTGTTCCTTGTCATTGAACTTAGAAAGAAAGTCAATCACTTCTGTGATTGGAACATAGCGCGGATCAATTTCTTCACGAGCATAACGATAAGTTATGATGTGATACTTGGCCGCAAGCGCTTTTGTTTCTTGTGTTAATTCTGACATGACACTTCTCTTGTTTGAGAAAAATTGGCGGGTCATAGAGGATTCGAACCTCTTCCAAAAGTTTCGTAGACTTTTATGCTATCCGTTACACCAATGACCCATTAATCTTTATCCATTTTCTTACAGCATTATCACTAACACCGAAGATTCTACCAACTGCTGAGTAAGATGTTTTTGCTATCATTTCTAATAGCTCTTCTCTTGTTGGCCTATTCTGAATCTTACGACACATTGGACGTGGTGTCGATTTTTTTATTTTTGTCTCTTTCACTTTGATGCCTTTTACACCAAGGCAATGAGTAGGAAGTACAGCATTACAATTAGGACAAACAAACCTTAGATTTTCTAGTCTGTTATCGTTTCTAACTCCATTGATATGATCAAGAATCAAAACGATTTTTTTACCTAGCCATTCTCCCTTGTTCAAACAAAACACACATTCATATGGAATGAGATTCTCTGTAATGATTCTTTTCTTTACAGTGCTTCTTGCACAGTCATTTTGATTGAACAATTCTGTATTAGAAACTCTTTTTTGAGTTGCAAGATGTGCATGTTCTGAGGGTGAAAGAAAATGGCTTGTGTCAATATTATTGGCTAGAATAAATCTTCTTAGTGAAGAGTATGAACCAGAACTTTCATTACGACGTAGCTTCAGAAGCACTTGCCTGAAAGATGTCGATTCTAACACTAGCTTGGTTACAATCAGATTGTCAAAAGGAATTTTCGGATTAGCCATAATCCATAGATAGGTTCGAAATCTGTTTTCAAACTCGTGCTCTATCCAGTTGAACTATATGGGCAAAATGTTTTCACTTCTATCGGACCGAATCCGAGTTTACTCTTACGGCCAGCTCCAATATACCGAAGTGAACAGATATACCTACGCTGGATCGCTTCTCACCTCGAACAAAATTTATCTTGTTGTGGGTAAGTTGGTTCGGAGACTAGGATTCGAACCCAGATAAGTGGTACCAAAAACCACGGTCCTACCATTGGACGATCCCCGAATGTAAGGCAGACCTCAACTTCAGCCATTTGTTTTCATTAGTCTAATGATTACAAACTCCATCAAGTATCTGTAACGGTTCCTTTACCGACTCTGCATGTGTGCACCAGACAGAGTAAAGATTGGCCCACCATCAGGGTTTCGCGCCCTGCTCTCTTGTTCTTCAGACAAGCGCTTTCACTAGATTAGCTTATGGTGGATGGTATGGTAGAAGGATTCGATACCTTCATCTGGCTCTGCTTTACGTGCAGACCGCATTATCTTATGCTATAACCATACAAAAATTGGTGCCTCAAGACAGTTTTCGATACTGCATCTACCCACTGAAATTTGGGTATGCTCTTCCATTGAGCTATTGAAGCAAAATTGGAGCCACCCGAGTGAATCTCACACTCATCTTCGGCTGATTAGGCTACTGACTTTCTCATTAGTCGAAGGCGGCAAAATTGGTGTCCCTTGTGGATTCTCACCACATACTACCCCCTCGAACGGGGCTGCATTAGAGTTATGCTAGCAGGACAAAATTTGGAGCCTCTTGTCAGAATCGAACTGACGTTTCAACTTTACAAGGGTCGAGTAATACCACTATACTAAAGAGGCGAAATTTGCGAGACGTAGGGGAATCGAACCCCTTGAATACTGATAGACAATCAGTTGCACGGCCATTATGCGCACGTCCCTTGGTCCTACCACCTGGAATCGAACCAGGCACTTCAATCTTATCAGGATTGCTTTCTAACCACTGAATTATGGTAGGATGAATTTTTGAAATTTGGAGCGGGCTAAGGGATTCGAACCCTTGTTATCAACTTGGAAGGCTGAGGCACGGCCACTATACCAAGCCCGCATTTGTTCTTAGGACAAGTCATCTTGCTTGTCTTCTTCGAAAGACTAACTAGTAGCATTTCGCTGTTTTCTACATAAACTATCTAAGAAATTGGAGCAGGCAACGAGAATCGAACTCGTGTTTCTAACATACCAAGTTAGAGTAATAGCCTCTATACTATACCTGCATTGAGCGAACCATCTTGGTTCTGCAAAGTGGTCTGGATAGTGAGAATCGAACTCACTTAGTCTGGGTCACAGCCAAACACCTCAACCAATCGGACTTATCCAGCATATCAATCTTCAACTCATTGAAGATAAAAATTGGTCAGGATGATAGGAATTGAACCTACATTTTCTCGTCTCCAAAACGAGTGACCCGCCATTGGCCCACATCCTGATTATCGAAGAAACTGGTCGAACCATCGTTCCTTCATTCTATACATATAGTATAGCACATCTTTTCTCACTTGTCAAGAACTTTTTTTGTTTGCTGCATGCTCGTTTTTGAACCTATGCATATACCAATTGAAATCTCTTGCTGTTTTACGCATGTGGCAGTTAGCACACCGAACTTCACATTTCGAGATTTCGTTCTTGAGCTTTTCAAGCCCATACCTATTCTGCACTGCATTAGAAATGTTGATTTTTTTATCTCTTTGGTGATCAAAGGTCAAAATCACTGGATCAGTTTCACCACAATCAACACAAGGATGTTCAAGCAAATACTCAAAAACAAACCTTCTTGATTGCTCAAGTTTTTCTGCCATGAGAAGAGCCTTTTGTTTCATAAGCTCTTTGTTCTCTGATCGTTTCTTCCAATACTTTTGGTCAATAACCTTTCTGCATTGTTTGCAAGAATGTTGTGTCCCGCGATTTTTACTTCGATGGAAACAAGACTCATCTTTGTCAAGATTGCATGTGCTGCATGTCTTCATAACTTGGTCGGAATAAGATGATTCGAACATCTGATCTTCGCTACCCAAAAGCGACGCCATACCACTTGGCTATACTCCGATTGGCTTTTACTTTTGTTGCTAACGGGCAGTATCAGAAACCCACAACTTTTTTACCCTTGTTGCAAGGGAGCTCTCTATACACTACCGTGCTTAAAGGCTGGGCATATAGAGCAAAATCTTTTTCAGGCTGAAAACAAACCGTAACCACCAATGTTGATAGTCTTGGCCTTATCACTCGAATTCTTCATGATAAAGGTTGGATTTCCAATCCTTACAACTTCGAGATACAAGAGAAAGTATGAGTCAGGATAAACCTGTACGAATTCCGTGTATGCTTCTTCTGGAACAAACGTGTTGCTTCTCGAAGCTGGACTATATTCGCCAGTCAATGGCTTACCATCATAGCCTACGGTTTCACAGTTGTCATCGAAACATGTAGCATCAAGGAAATCATCGAATGTCTTTCCAGGATTACGTTCATGCCAAGCAGCTTCGATTTTTTGCACAAGCTTCAAAGGAACAGTTTGTGCTTCATAAGCAGAAACATAATCTGCTATGTTGCCACCAATCTTTTTGCAGCCAGCAATGTATGCTTCTTGAATTTCAAGAGCAGTGAGATTCGAAAGGAATGTTTTTGTTTCTGTCATGTTGTGGCCATCTTGTGACCAATCACCAATAACGGTCTTAATCAGATTCATTGTCTATCTCTTTCGTAACAGTAAATTGGGAGCGGGACCTCGACTTGAACGAAGATCTTAAGGTTATGAGCCTCATGTTTTGCCATTACACTATCCCGCAAAATTTTTGATGATGCCAGCATGGATTTTGAAATGACAGTTTGCGCAAACAATTACACACTTATCAATTTCTTTTTGCATTCTAGCCAAACCCCATCCCATTGAACCAAGATTCCCAATCTCAATTTCTTTTTCGGTGGGGTCTGTATGATGAAACTGAAGACAAACAGTTGTAGCGATATGACTTGAGAAGTCCCATGCCTGGATCTGAATCATCCACAAAGAATCCTAGTGCATCTAGCGAATGTAAATCCGTTTCAGATAGCCTCGAAACATTGCAGCGAATTTGTAGCACGTCATGTTCGCAGTGAGTGGGCCGAACGAAATCACCATACTTCACAATGATTTGAAGTGCCTGAATCAGATTCTTGATGTTTGCTTCCATGCCTTCATTATAGCAGACATGGTGGTTTTGTCAAGCGATAAATTTTTGGGTCTCTTCCCTCACGTCAGAGTCTACATTAGAAGGTTAGACTCAATCCATTGTGATATATGACGTTTGCTTCCTTCGTACAAGAGTAATAGAGCCATTCCACAATCGGAACTTACCATTACTGAGACAGGGTTTCAATCAACACACATCACGCAAACTCTTACCATTATCGGTTTCATAAATTATTTTGACTCTGATAAGAGCTTTCCGAACTTCTCTCTCCCAGGAATCGAACCTAGTTTTAGGTGTTTTCTGCACCTATCCTCGACACCTGGAATCAGAAAGTCGTTCAAAAGTTTTCGGTCTTTCCCTGATGTCATTCGGTGTCAAACCCACCGACAAGTTTTTATTGGTAGCTATCAAGAGATTCGAACTCTTACTTTACGGGGTTTGAATCCGTTGCCTCTGCCGTTGGGCTACATAGCCATAGTAGCATACACTACTGTAGAAGTCAAGAAGTTTTGGGCAAACTCAGCTTCACACTACTACTTAGTAGAATGAAACAGAAAATAAACTGGAACAAATATTCCTATACTGAGGAGCAGCTAAGAGAAGCAATTAGAACAAATATTTCTGCTCGCAGTGCAATGATAGCACTTGGACTTAGTGGTGATGGTGCTGGATATAAGCCAATCAAAAGACTTATTGTTCTTCTTGGACTTGATACTTCTCATTGGTTAGGAATGGGCTATCTCAAAGGAAAAACTCATTCTTATTCTTCACCACAAGATCTTAAATCAATTCTTGTCATTGGAAGTATGACTCAAAGTTATAAACTCAAACAACGTTTGTTGAAAGAAAATCTTCTTAGAAATGAATGCTTCATCTGCAAGCTTTCTGATTGGTGTTCTAAACCAATCTCTTTACACCTTGATCACATTAATGGTGTAAATGATGATAATCGTTTTGAAAACTTACGACTTTTATGTCCGAATTGCCATTCACAAACAACAACATATGCTGGAAAGAACAAAAGGAAACGAAAATTGTAGGCGTAGTGGGAGTCGAACCCACAACCTTTTGATTTTAAATCAAAACGCTCTGCCGTTGGCGTACACGCCCAAAAAATTGGTGGGCTAGGCGAGAATCGAACTCGCACGCAATTAAGCATTAGCTTCTTAGACTAACGTGGCTACCGTTACACCACTAACCCAAATTTGGTTTTCACGGTTGGAGTTAGACCAACATATCCTTTCTTGAGCGAAAGGCATACTCTCTTTGGAAGCCCCAACCTTATAGACGAATCGAACGTCTTCCTTATATTACGTGAAAAATTGGTAGGCGTGGAGAGACTTGAACTCTCACCCTTTCGGATCAGTTTCTAAGACTGACGTGGCTGCCGTTACACCACACGCCCAAAATCTTTTTGAGAGCCAATGGAATCTCTTTTAACGCTGCTCTAGAATCAACGTAGCGTTTTAGGAAGATGGCCATCAACCTAACAACTCAGTAACAACACAATAGAGATTCGAACTCTCTAATGACGGGTTTGGAATCCGTTGCTCATCCAATCGAGCCTCTGCTATATGAACAAAATGGTGGGTCCACAGGGAATCGAACCCTGAACCTAAAGATTAAAAGTCTCTTGCTCTACCGATTGAGCTATAGACCCATTTTGAAATTAGTCGTGTCTTGGGAATCGAACCCACCCTCCAAGGTTCCACTTGGAATGCATCCACTACACTTTAACACTAAGGCGGTCTTTCCCATCCTCTATATTGTCAGTCAGGCTTGCCCTGATAGCATTGCTCATAGTTTCGAACCTACAAGGAAAATTGGTGGACCAAAGGGGAATCGAACTTTTATTTGGTTCAAATCATTTTTGTTCCATACTTAGATTTTGTGGAGGATAAGGGAATCGAACCCTTCTGAGTATCCTGATTGCAAAACAGGCGTCCACCCCATGCAGACCCATCCCCCTAATAATATGACATATTCTATCATACCTTGTTTGCATTGTCAAACTAATTTTCAAGTCAAAAGCTCAGAAATTAGAAGAGGCAATGGAAAATTTTGTTCTCGTGAATGTTCAAGCCAATTCACCAAGCTTAGTGCAGTACCAAAGAAACCAAATCTTGTTTGTGCTTATTGTACTAGGCCATTTTATCGTTCAATCTCAAAACAAAAATACTCTCGTTCTGGTTTGCATTTTTGTTCGCGCGAGCATAAAGATTTAGCGCAAAGAATTGGTGGCGTCAAGGAGATTCAACCAAGCCATTATTCAGATAGTCCAAAGTCTTATCGAACAGTTGCTTTTCGTTGTCATTTGAAACAATGTAGTCGTTGTAATTTCAACCAATATGAAGAGGTACTTGAAGTACATCATAAGGATCGAAATAAAAACAATAACCACGAAGACAATCTTGAGATTCTTTGTCCAACTTGTCATTCTATTGAGCACTTCTTAGCTCAAGATGGTAAGTGGAAATCAAAATCATGAGTGCAAGTCAAGCGTAATCCCGTTATACGATCAGCCCAGGGATTTCTGTCTTTCCAGAATGTCTGTTGTTATTTTCTACTGCATTGAAAGGATTTAGGGCCTCACTGCCCGTCCTAACAAAGCTACCACAACATGGGAAAATTGGCGGTGTGTGATGGTTGACGTTTCCCCGATGTTGATTACCTCTTTTGGAGTTACAACACTTTCCATCGCCTTACCCCGATCTGGGGGCATGTAGCTATAACGTTACTACTAACACACCAAACTTGGCAGGTCTACTAGGATTCGAACCTAGAAAAAGAGCTTAGAAGGCTCCTGTGATATCCGTTTCACCATAGACCCAAAATTGGCAGTATGAAAGAGTTGACGTTTCAATCTGATTACCTCAATTCTGAGTTACAGACTTTTCTCTTGATTCGTCCTGATATGGACGTGTAGTTATTAGTGCTTACGCCAAAGAAGAATACTTGCTTCAATATTGGTTGAAGCTTTCTTGCTCACCTTCGTTACTACCATCATACTAAATCTTTTTGCTGACGTGATTGGATTCGAACCAATGCCTTCGGCCTAAACAATGCCGTACACTACCGATTGTGCTACACATCAAAAATTGTTGCCCTGTATGATGCAAGTCAGTGTTCGATATGCCTTGCAGTTATATTCTCACACAAACGACTTGGTTATAAGCCCAGGGCGGGTGCTAGCGTCTGTGTTCTAAGTTCAACCCGCCGCTTAGCAATGGTGACTGTACAATCATTCATTGCCCGTTTTTATGATCATCGGCGAGGGCAGTCGATGTCACATCCCAAATTTGACTTCAGGACAAAGTTGGCTGTGGCGGTAGGATTCGAACCTACGGCTTTCAAATTAACAGTTTGACCCCTTGCCGCTAGGGTACACCACAATGATTTTGCTGGTACGGTAGGACTCGAACCTACACAATCACCGTTAACAGCGGTGCGCAATGCCAATTTTGCTACATACCAATGTTCTCTTTTCAGAGAAGAAACTTTTGTGCCCACTCTTGGAATTGAACCAAGTTCTTCGAGGCTTCAACTCGACGCTTGCGTGCCTTTTCAGCTTAGCGGACATTGGAGCAGGTAAAGGGACTTGAACCCTTGACATTATCGTTGGCAACGATACATTCTACCACTGAATTATACCTGCATCTTGACCTATTGCTAGAATACACATTGGAATCGAACCAATTTACGTCACCCGAAATAAAGAGCTTTGCAATGTCACTCTTTACCAATGGGAGTTGAACCCATTACGCGCCCGCTAAAGCTAGCACCTCGCTTGTATTCACATTTTCAGTCAAAAATTGGTTCCCAATCTAGGATTCGAACCTAGATGAACACTTTCAGAGAGTGTCATCTTTGCCGTTAGATGAATCGGGAATATGACTGTCTCATTCCAATCTGTCAGCCTGGCCAACGCTCTTTGCACCAGGTGGCATTGAGCATCCTTCAGCATTCATGGTGACCCTAGAGGGAATCGAACCCTGCTCCACCAGGTTGAGAGCCTAGTGTCCTGACCGTTAGACGATAGGGCCATTGTACGGTTTACCTTATTTCAAGGTCCTTTACGTATACTCGCATTACACCGAAAGTTAGTGCGGGCCGCTTTAAAACATCCGAAGATGTTCGAAGATTGGGGCATTTGTTTTGTCGTCGGATTTCCACATACTGGAGAGAAGATAACGTCGACCCCTCTTCTCTTTCAGTATGCTTCTTTCGGATTTCGGTGTTAGCCTCACCTAAGTTGACTTGTCGCTGAGAATTTCTTCTCACTCATTGCGTTTCTGCTATTTCTAGCAACGACCAGATATTTTCGGTCTTTCCCTGACGTCATCGGACCTGCAAAATGTCCGCTGCTACGAATTTAGGGTCTTTCCCTCTTGTCATTGGCCACTACTCCTGGCCACGTGGATGATTTTTACCAAAAACCTGCATGTTTTTCTCTATGGCAATTTGCACATAGTAGCAGGCATTTGTCTAATTCTAGTTTAGCCTTGTCAAGGGACCAAAATTTCATTGTTCTAAACTCTGGATCTTTTTGGCTAGGATCAATGTGATGAAACTCTAAGGCTTCCAATGCACGGTTATATGAGCATCTTTCACACTTTCCACCTTTGTACAAGGTGAAAATTTCTTTGTTTCTGCGAGCCCTTTGAATTGTTTTTTTGTTATGGCAAGACTTGCATAAAGTCAATGACTTTCGCCCCTGGCCTTTACTCATCATCAACAGTAAATTTGTTTCACCACAATCTCTACAACAAAGTGTTCTATTTCTAGACATAATTGGTGGGAAAGGAGGGATTCGAACCCACAATGCCCGAAGGCGACGGTGTTACAGACCGTTGTCTCTACCACTGAGACGTCTCTCCCGTTTCTTACATTCAGTATAGCAGAACCATTCAGAATGTCAAGATAAATTTTGTGGGACCGCTGGGATTCGAACCCAGAGTCGTCAGGTTAAGAGCCTGCTGCATTAGCCGTTTTGCTACGGTCCCTAGTGCGAGGCTTTCACCTCGCGTTAGCTTTGTACCTATTCAGTTTTCAAGTTGGAGTGATTACGTGGTCCCGCTTTGCAGCGCATCCTCTTCTCTCACTCTATGTCTTTACTATAGCACACTTTAGGAGATAGTCAAGAACTTTTTTCTGGTACCTAGTGTAGGAATCGAACCTACGTATTCTGCGTGTAAAACAGATGCTAATCCCCTCAGCTAACCAGGCATATACGACTGTATCTTTAAGGAACTTTTGATTCCTCTTGATTACATAGTAGAGTATAGCAGAAACTTCTTACTTGTCAAGAACTTTTTTACCAAGGTAAGTGCTTGGAATCTCGACACACTTTCTTATTTCCGCCACGACGTTCCATTCGACGCCCAGCACGCTTACCATAAGACTTGAAATAATTGCTTTCTTTCAGGTCTTTTGTTAGTTCGTAATCAGAACGATAATGTCTTTTGTGATTACGCCTACCAACAATGGTAGAAATTTGGCCGTCATCAAGGTCAGATAGATGCTTTTTCGCCCTAATTTCATCAAAACTTGCAAATGACATGTTTTACTCAGCCTGATTGATGCCCCACTCGACGTGCTTTCTGTGACCAACGAGCTACAGAATCCTTCAAAGAGGCGATTTTGCTCAAAAGCAGCTTGTTTTCGGCCTCAAGGTTTGCTATCTTTTTCTCAAGGTCAGCAACATAAGACTCAGACTCTTCACGTTCACGAATAGCCCATAGACCATGCGCTGGACAAGAAGGATCTTCGGCAATGAAGCGGCCACCAATTTGATAACATTCACACATAAACCCATTATAGCAGGTTTTAGGGAAATGTCAAGAGCATTTCTCAAGCTTATTTTGAGCACGCCAGGCTTTTTCGTCAGGTACTTCTTGAATCCACTCTGTTTTAAGAGCAAAACGCTTAACAATGTCCCTTACTTCTTCTATAGACCAGAAAAGGCTTGCGTTTTTGTATGATGTAGTCCAATACCAACCACTATACGGTTCTTCTTCCGAAACGAAAAGAGCTTGACAAGAATTTTCTTGGCCTTGACATTTCTCACATGCTGAATGAACTATTGCGTATTTCATGGTCATTACCAGACAATAGCAAACTTTTCAGAAAATGTCAACCATCAAAAGTAGATTTTGTAGAGGTCAACATCAACAGAATCTTTGTTCTTACGAACCCATTCTTTGATGATGTTTCCAGCCTTCTCATAGGCTTCATTCTCATATGGAGAGTACAAGTCTTCTGGATACTCTTGCATTAGCTCTTGAAGAGTGCCTCTTTCATTTTGCTTATGATGTGTAAGTTCATGAGCAACAGAACGCATAACATCTAAAAATAAGCGATTGCCACCAAGAACGCTTACAGTTTGGTTGTGTGGATAGTAAGCGCCAGTAGTTGCACCTTCAACACGTTCCTTTACAATCTCAATGGAGACTGGCATACGTTTGATTTCTAGCTTCTCTTTACAGAAGCCCAAAAAGTTTTCAAACAGTTTCTTCTCTTTGGGTGAGAGCTTTTTGTTTGATTTAATTTTGCATGAAGTAGTTGCCATCCATACTAGATAGCGTTTAGTCCTCTAATTCAACAAGATTACCATCTAAGTCACGAACTTCGTTGTTGTTCTCTGGAATGTAAATCATTGAAGGCACAAATTTTTGTTGCTCAACATTCCAAAATCCCCAACTCTGAGTTTTCTTGCCAGGCAAAAACAAAGTCCAAACTGCACCTTCTTGCAATTCAACTCTATGAAAGTCGTTAGCACCAATAGTGTTTATCATTCCTGGCTTATAGAATTTGGTCACCTTATTGATTCGATCTTCAGCTAATCGAGTCTCTTTGTATGAACCAGCAAGAATGAAACTTTTTGAGGTTCCCCAAGGATGGTTATGCAAATCTCTATCTCCATCTGATGCTAAAAAGTGATGGATGAACATTCGAGGCAAGATGCCTTTCTCTTTGAGATAGACTCGAAGCAAATATTTTTGTCCATCTGTATAGATGATTCTTGTTCTATCCTTGAGAAGGTATACAACCTTCCACAAGATCCAATTCATGACTTTGTTGTAGGTACTCATGTCTTTAAGTTTACTTTTTCTATTTTGAAGTTGGCTTTCTTTATAAGTGGGCTGTGCTAGACTCATTGAAGTATGTCAATCAAAACAACAACAGAAAAAGAAGTAATAGGTTTAAAATCAACAAGCAAAGAGTTTGTTGTTCGCACATGTGACAATTGCGAGAAAATTGAAATTGTTGAATATAGAACAGTATATCAGGCCAGGTTCAAAAGAAAATCAGATAAAGATTACTGTTTGGTTTGTGCGCGTGAAATTTCATCAAAAAACAGAAGGAAAAAAGACACATTTGAAACCAGGGGTTATCAGTACAGATTTGATCCAATTACAAAGAAACAAGTGTGTGTCCATATTGAAAAAATGGAACAAGAGCTTGGAAGAAAAATGACTGAGACTGAAGTGGTTCACCATATTGACAAAGACAAAAAAAACAATGGTATAGAAAATCTGGTTGTGTTTGAAAACCAAAGTCAACACCAAAAATCCCATCAGCAACTTGAAAACATTGCTGTTGAATTATACAAAAAAAACATCATTGGTTTTGATCGTGACACCAAGAACTACTTCTTACGCCAAGAACAACTTCAAACACTATTTGAAGTCAGTTATGGGTTTGAACATATTGCAATTAAGCAAAAAAAGAACATTTGTAGTTCGAGAATGGAAACAGACATATCTTCAGAAATTGTTCGTGGCATAACAAGGCCAATTCCTCTTATTGCTTCAAATATGAGTACAGTTGTTGATGCGAATTTTTGTATTGAGCTTGATAAGCTAGGTGCAATGGGTATTATGCACAGAGCAAAACCCTACTCAGAAATTATTGATGATGTATATCATATGTCTAAGCATTGTGATGTCACAGCAGCTTCAGTTGGAATAGACAAGGATGAATTTGACTTTGCTAAAGCATTAATTCATTCAGGTGTTGATATACTTTGTATTGACATAGCTCATGGTTTTAGTGAAAGAGTTTTTGAATTAGCAAAGCAAATAAAAAAGTATTCTAGAGATGTAAAAGTAATCATTGGTAACACAACAAATCCAGAGATGCTTAAAGAGGCATCAGATTTTGCTGATGCTATCAAAGTTGGTATAGCTCAAGGCTTTGCTTGTGAAACAAAAAATACAGCAGGCTGTACTGAAAAACAATTTAGCGCTCTCTTAAAGTTCAAAGAACTATCAAAGATTTATGGTATTCCAATTATCAGTGATGGTGGTATTCGTGAAGCCTCTGATTTTACAAAAGCTATTGCAGCAGGAGCTAATTCAGTAATGGCAGGAAAAATCTTTGCAGAATGCATCGATAGTCCAACCGAGATTGTTACAATTGGAAATGAGAGAAAAAAACTTTATGCGGGTATGGCATCAACTTATGTTCAAGAAAAATGGAAAGGTGGATTGAAAGAAGGTACATGTGCCGAAGGTGGCGTTAGATTCTTGACAATTCAAGAAGATGTTCGAACAATGCTTCAACATTATACAGGAGCATTGCGCTCAGGCATTACCTATGCTGGCGGAAATGATATATCTTCTTTTCAGAAGACTGTTGAGTTTATTAGACTAGCTTCGTAAAAAAGTCAAGGACTATTTTCAGCCTTTATTTAGGGCATTTTGATACTTGACACGCTGTTTAGGGCTTACTTGTGTAATGAATTGCTCTGGACCTGGAACTTGTTCGCGAGAACTTGGTGGCACTACCAAACTTTGAAGCTTCTTTTTCATGTTGTTGGCGTATTGTGCTGCATCAATGTTCTTCAAGCAAAAATTTCATGCTGCTACCTTTGAAAACTTGCGCTTGAATGGTTTGTCCTCAGCATCCTTCATCATGTCAAAGAATGCCTTTGGCTCAATGCCTTCGTTTGAAAGATTTGCTGATGACAAGACTCTTTTGACTGCTCTTTCATAGTCTTGCTTCTGATGTACAAAAGACAAGGTAACCTTGTTTCCAGAAATCGTTAGACATGGCATGTCATAGTCTCTAATGGTGTTTTTGATGCTTTGCAAGGTTTGTGGGTCTTTGATAGTAACTGTGACACTCTTTCCGTTGAGAAGGGCTGGCTTGTCAAAGTCTTTGCTAGCGAGACCTTTGAGGAAAGCAAAGTACATTGGAACAGTTTTCTTATCTGAAGAGAAAGTCTGGACGGTTCTAATAAGAGCGTTTCTTTGCTGATGATTTAGGTCTCTCATTCCTTCTTCAGCGTGTTTGATTGCTGGTGATTTACGACCACGAGCACCAAGAGACTCTGGTTTCACACTAGCTGCTTTAATCTTCTCAACCAAGTCAATCTCTGTCTTGTTCAAAGCGTTTACGAAAAGAATTGCAAACTTGACACGTTCAACAATCTTAGCAAAGTCAAGTGAACCTTCGAAGATTCTGAACTCGATTGTCTTTTTGCTGCCGTAAAGATTTTGGAAGTTAACAGCCTTGTAGCGATCATTTTGTAAAGTTTCAATGACCGTTTCAATAGAATAGCGTGAAGCTGGATCGTTGGTCATTCGATTCATTAATTCACCTGAACGTGCTACATCGCTGTCGCCATAATGCTTTGCCCATTGGTTAGATGTTTCTTTTCTGTCATCAGAAATGAACATGTCTAGCAATGGCTTGAATTTTTTTGCTGTAAGCATTCCAAGAATGATTCTGTTCGCAACTTGCTTTTGATTTCCTTGCAAAAGATCAGCTGCACCAACATGAACATGTCCACCACAAGAACGATTTACGTAACCACCAGCAGCCTTTGCAAATTCAATGAAGGCCGCCACTTTTCTTAGACCTTCAGTACCAGAAAGAATTGGAGATACAATTTCTGTTGAAATGTCGTTGCTATTGTTTGGTCTTACGGACGAGTCTCCATGACAATCCCAGCCATCTAAACCAAGTTGAGTCATGATGCCATTCGCTTCATCTTGATAGCCATACATGAACCATTTTTTGATTTCAACAGCTTCTCTATCAGACTTGTGAAGTTTTGTTTTCATGTAGTCAACAAACTTTTGGCCTTCAAAGCAAAGCTCAAACTCAATACCATATGTTCTATCAAGTGATTTGATCGATGGACCTGATGCCACAGCAGCCTTACGAACTTCAGAAAGAATTAAATTGATGAGTTGGTCCATAGAAGTTTCTAAGTATTACCTCACTTCTATGTGTGATTGTTGCGCTTTACTGTTTAATGAGAAAAGCGAAGCTTTTTTCTCGTATGGCACCTTGAACAGCATTGTAGAAGCCCCAAAGATTCACGATGTTGAACAACATGATTGACCATTGACCAGGACCAAACGCAAGTATCGTCTCTACAATCAAGAAAAATACATAAACGAAAACACCAAAGCGATATGCCACTCTGGTGTTACCTTTACCGTAATAGTGAAGATGAAATAGCTGAAGTATTACTGTGATGATTGATAGCAACGAAAATAAAGACATCTAGACCCATTCAAGAGTCTAAACGCATTCATCACATATGTAAAACTACAATGTTCTTGTGAGCCTTCGTTGGAAGGTTTTTCTGAAAAGAATCCGTGCAGTACACCTTATCGAACTTTTCAAGTAGCTTATCAAAGCCCTGAGAAAAAATACCATGTGTTACTACAAGACTCAATGGTCCAGCATTCTTTGCCTTTAGAACATCAGCTAAGCCAAGGAAAGTTCCTCCACCATCACAAATGTCATCAACAACAATGCAAGGCAATCCTCCGAGGTCTTCCTTGTCAACCGTGAATCCAGTTAGCTTGCCAGTAACAGTATCTCGACTCTTACCACCTTGAGCAACCATCATCTTTAGCGAACGTTCTGATAGATATGCATCTTCTGATAGACATGCAGCTAGGGCAGTTACCTTCTTCATTGCTCCAGCATCAGGAGCAACAAGCCAGAATGGTAGATTTTCACCATAAGCTGGATCAAGCCTTCTCTTGATTGCCAACACACTCAAAACAAAATCATGGTTTTTGTTGATTGTGAGATTGTCAAAGCATGCCTCGACAACATCGCTATGAGGATCATGAACAATCACTTCATCATACTTTTGGGCATTGATGAGATTGGCAAAAACTTTCAAGGCGTGTGATTCACCAGGATTGGCTGCTCTATCTTGCCTTGCATATGGAACATAAGGCATGTAAAGCTTTATTCGATTCACCTTCAAGCGCCTAATTGCATCTGTCACAAGAAACAGTTTCATAACATCATCAGAGTTTTCTAGATGAGCATGAATTACTGCAAATGAAGCTTTCTTAGCTTTTGTTGGGTCAACCACTACCTGAACTTCGCCACCAGGAAAGACAAAATCTTTTAGGTCTACTAGTGTCGAAAATTCATCAACTGTGAAATATATCTTGAACATGTTTTATGCTACCACAATTTGGTGAATAGTCAAGAGACAATCACTTGTTTTTGATGCTCGCAACTTTTGAAAGAAAAGCAGGAAAAACAATTTGCCTTAAATCTTCTGCGATGTCTTCTGGAATCGTATACTCTTCATCTTCATCTAAGCCATTACGCACGGAATAAATGTAAGCATCGAAATCTGCAACCAACTCAGAACGAATGGTAAGCAGAAGTTCCATAGTTTTTATGTTGCGCATCAATTCACCAAAATCTCAGTGATGATTTTGTAGTAAAGCAAATCACTAATGAAAAGTTCGGGATTCCAAGCACAAACTCTTACGCCATGCATGATAAAGACACGCTTGGCAAATTCAAACATGTATTCAGTCAAATCCTTTGCAGGGAAAAAGCTGGACTCACGAATCTTCAATGCCAAGTCTTCCTTTGATACAGCATGAATGACCTTTCCATCAGGCATTCTGAATAGTCTTGTTCCATTTGGTGAAAATGGATCGTTGTTTGATAGTTGTGTTTCCATGACTAATCTTACTACAGACTTTCGTTCAACGCCATATTAATCATTCATTGCCTAGAGCAGTAGCAGCATTTGACAATGCTTCAGCAAACTCTAGTTCACTGACTGTCACAGTAGTAGTTGGATTGAAGATTTCATCTAGTTGGATTGTTACTTCCTGTAGGCGTTGTCTCTCAAGCTCTTGTTCTTGATTTAGCCGTTGTTGACGTAGTGATGTTCTGTTGTGAGCGTTCATCATACGACGACTTGCTTCGTCTAGAGCAGTCTGTGCACGCTGATTTGCAGAAGCATTACCTCTACGTTCTTGATCACGAAGCATATCTTGAATGCTTGGCATTCTTGCCGACGCTGTTGCTGTTCCTGTAATACGCACTGAACCCGTAGTTGTTACATTGGCTCCAGTAGCTTGCACTGTTGGTACTTCTTCAGGTGTTGAATCAACCTTCTTACGAGTTTGTGAAAGCTTATTCCAAGCCTCATCAACACGTCCGATACCACGGATCACCTTTGCAGCCTCAAGATATGGCTCTCTTGGAAGCGTTGGATAAACTGTTGTATCTCGATTGTTCAACAATCCAAAGAAGCTATTTTGTTCGCTTGCACCAAAGCCGCGAACAAAATCATTGTACAGACGAACGCCTGGACCCTCATCTCGAAGAGTACGGCCAAGAACACTAAGCTCTGTTGCAAGAGCAGTCCTTGGATAGTAGTCAATGATATATGGACTTGTGTTGTAGAAGTCATTTTGCCAGAATGCAATCTGATTCTTGATAGAAACGATTGCACTCACAATCGCGCTTTGCATATCACCACTACGTGTACGAGCACGTTCCGTGAGATCCAATGGTGAACGAAACCAAAACCTAACAGTGTTAGAAACAAGGCTCTGGATAACGTTTCTGCTCTCAAGCAGACGTTGACCATAGAGCTTGCCTGAGAAGTGACTCATATCTTGATCAGAACGATTAGAGCGAAGAGTATTCGCAAAATATGTTCCGATGCCTGGCAAATAGCCACCATCTTCATTACGGCTTAGAATCACACGAAGGAAACGATTGCTAAGGATTGTGGACCTTTGAATCTCATTGATTCGACCACCACGATCATGAACAGCCATCAAATGATTGACAGCAGTTTCCATTTCATAGGTTTCATTTCGGTCAACCATCTGTAGGTAACCATCACGTGAAAGCTTCACTCCAAGATTACGAAGCTTGGAACGAACCATGCGATTCTTCTGCTCTGTAGTACCATTGAAGTTGTAATACAGCGCAATCACTTCCTTGATTTGTGTTGCTCGATCTTCTGCCGAACCATACATGAATGAAGCATCACGAAGAACGCCAGAACGAGGATTAAGACCCGAACGAGCTTCAGCAGCGTAAATTCCAGCACTCAATGAGATATGCTGGATGGTGAAGAACAAAAGCTTTGCAAGATTGTTCTGAATCTCAGAAGGCATCTTGAAAATCTCAGGTGTGTGAGACTCAACAGAAAGAAGATTTTGATGAAAGAGGGTCTTGGCCTCTTCATGGCTTGTTACCAACTCGCCCTGAGCAAGTTGCGCTTCGATTCCACCAACACGATGATAGGTGCGATAGTATTCCTGACGTGCTCGATACCAAGCAGTGAAATACTTTGGGATATCGTTGCGAACGATTGGAGGCGCAGGAATTTCAGCAACAACATTGCCCTGAAGCTTTTGCTTGTTGCCAGGCAATGTTACGAAATCAAACACACCCTGAACTAGAGTTAGACAGAATCCAACCCAGTTAAGAATCTCTTCGCTGTTCAATGTTCCATGAAACTGACGAAACTCCACAGTGCCATGGCGAACGAATGAAGCAAAGTTAAGCTTGCGATATCGTTCCTGGCCACCAAGAAAGTTCTGAAGCCTTGACCCTTCACGATCAAGGTCTGTTCTCCATAGACCAGTCCAATTGTCACCATCACGAAGCTTGTTCGACTGACAGTAACGATTGTCATTGCCACGACGACCAGGAAGCATCAGGCTATCAATCTGATCCTCTTCAGTCGAATAGAATGAGAGAAGCAAACGCCAGAAGTCTGGATCGTTGATTCCGCGGCAATCCACATGAACATGGAATCCACACGAGCTATTGACCTTTCCACCAATGGACTTGATAATCGTACAGATTTGAGAGATTTGCTCAAAAGTCTGTCGATTTGGTGTAAGGATAGGAGACACAATCTCACAGGCGCGACCATTGTCGCTCTGGATTGAGGAGTCAGTTGTGATCTTCCAATGTGGTCGAGTACGATGATTGTATTGTTCAGCAGCACAAGCAATGCCAGCACGTGACAATGCATCAGCAACATCGTTCTGATTGACGTTTGCTACCTCGATTTCAATACCAAACTTGCGGTTATTGAATGGATTGCCACGTGGAGATTCGTTTAGAGGCATTTGTAGTCCTTATTACACAAGAAAAACGGGCGATTTCTGTGTCGCCCTAGTATTTCAATCATTATGACAGGTTTTCAGAGAAAGTCAAGCTCTTTTTTACGCCCTAAAAGGCGGAGGAATCGAAGACATCTTACGAATCGCACATTCATCGACACATTTGTCGCTTAGTTCACGCAATTCCTTCAAAGATGCCCATTTTCCAAGCTTATTCTTCACTTCACTGAAGACAATTTGCTTTTCTGTGTCACGAGACTTCACGGAAGGCTGGAAAGAGACCTTGCCAGGCACATAAAAGGCACTACAAATCTTGTGAACCAAGAAATATAGCTCATCTTTGGTGAACTTTTGTGTGCCTTGTTGCATTACATGCCTCTTAGTCTGATATCTCCGTGCTTACTGAAGTGGTGAGCGAACAAATACTTTCGATGACCAAAATAGAAGAACGTGGACGCAAAGGTACCACTTCCATGCTTGCCTGTCAAGAACTTAATTCTCTTATCCCAAATGCACATAGCATCAGAATGTCTCAAAAGCTCTTTATACCAGTTTGTATCTGGACTGCAAGGCACCAAGAGAATCATTTCTAGCGTTTCAATTCGATCTTTGGCCTCGAAAAGCTCTGAAATCACCTTGCTTGACCATTGTGGAAGAAATCCACGACCATAAGGCGGATTCACGAAAATCAAACGCTGATTCTCATCTAGACCATTTTCTTCTGCATACTCAACAGACCAATGAAGCCAATCAACTTCAAGACTATCAGTTGGTGGATCTAATTTGAGGCCCCAAGAAACTTTTGCTCCAACTGTTGACCAAGGATTGGAACAAGGATCAAGTAGAATGCCGCCTGAAAACTCATTGATTACATTTATGACTTCTGGTGGTGTACCAAGATCATCATTCGTTGGTTCCATTATCGTTTACCTTGAATAGCAGCATAAAGCTGGAAGGTTTTCATGATCTTGTCTTTGATGCTTTCAAACTCAATCTTTGTGGCTTGATCATGTTTCACTGTATGAACAGGTCCTCTTGCAACAAAGCCTGCCGCATTTGGATGTCCTCCAGATGAAAGCAACTTCCATTCACCAACAATCTTTCCAACAAGTTGACCAAGATTGATTTGATTTCCAACCTTGCCTCGAATGGAATACTTGTACATGTCTTGCTCATCAATGTAGTAAGACATTGCCAATCCTGACTCTTCTGAAAGTTCATTTAGAATGGTAGAGATATTTGTATAGTGTGCATTGACGATTGGTAACTCATACTCTTCACCAGTGCTCAAACGAATTTTACCTTTTTGTGCAAGCTTTTTGATGTTGTCAATGTAACGTCTGTTGGACTGCTCAAGGATTTCACCTTGAGCAATTATTGCTGCTCTGAATTGGCCAGGCATGTCAAGGTCATTCATAAGATTTGACCATCTACAGAATACACTATGAATTTTGTCAGGTGTGCCAGTTGCATCGGTTGGCATCATGAAAATGACATTGTTGATTTCAACTGTATTTGGAAGTTCATTCTTCCATAGGTCTCTATCTTGAATGTATCTGAAGAGATCAGGAATCCATGTATCATTCCTCTGTTCAGCAAAATACTTCCAAGTCAACATTGCACCTGATTGTTTCATGTCAAAGATGCAGTTGTCTAAACCTTCAAGATTCTTTTGGGCCGAATCATGATGATCAATCACTGTGATGTCATGCTTTGACATGAGTGCGATCATTTCTTCTCTTGGCAATGAGTAATCTACAAAGTAGATTTTGTCAGCATCATACGCTTCTTCTGGAATGGGTTTGCCATAGAAGCCTGGATAGAAAGAAGTGTGGATGAAACTTCCTTTTGGCTTGAATAGTTGAAAGTGATACCAAACAGCAAAAGCTGCGCCCATGCCATCAGCACAACCACCATGATAAATTACAGATACAGACATCTTCAGCCTCTTTCAGGTTCTTTGTTAGGTCCAACATTCTCAAAGAAGTCAGGTGGATCAATTCCGCGCTTGTTTGCCAAATCAATCACCTCTTTCAATCTGAAAGGTCGATACTCTCCATAAAGCTTGTATGCTGAATCAACTCCAACATCCAATCTCTTTACATCCATCTTCTTATTGATTTCATCAATTGAGCCATGACAATTACCAGTTATCATCACCTTACCATTATGACGAGCAATGAAGTTTTGGTTTTTTGTTTTGACACACCAGAAATCTTCTCCAGCTACATCATCAATTGTAAAATGCTTTTTGGGTGCAGTCAAGACTTTTGTTCGTTTGTAAATTGAAAGTTGATGTTGTAGCTTTCCAGAAAAGCCATGTTTTCTTGAATGTTTTGCAGCAGAATAACCATTGATCACCGCTATTGCTTGTAACAAATCAATCTCTTTTTCTTTTGCAGAGTAAACGATTACCCCTCTTCCATTATTATATCCATCAGAAAAAGTATATGCTTCAAGTATTGCCTCAAATTGTTGTTGGTTGCAATTCATAAGCTTCTGGTCAAGTCCTTTAATTTGATAGGCGTCAAAACGGCTTGGATAATTGAAGTTGAATGAAGTAGATTCGTCTGTTTCATGAATAACAAACGAAATTGAGTTTGCTATCAAAATTGATTTGATGTATTCTTTTTTTCTGTCTTTTGTTACTCTAATACGACAATAATTTCGTTCTTCAATAACAGAACCATCAGCAGCCATCAAAACCAACAACTTTATTTCTGGTAATGTTAAATCAATTCCTTGATTTTCTGTATTGCCTGAAATTAAAAGACTATCGCGATTATGTCTCATTGCAAACTCAATAGCTGTTTTCTTTTTGAAAACACCTTTGTTTTTAAACAAAACCACATGTTTGTCTGTTGTTCGCAAACTTATTGATTTACCTTTGAATGAAACAACTTTTCCAGAATAATTTGGAACATCAACAAGTTCGTTAATAGTATCAATTTCTAGCAATCCTGTTTCAGTATTCAAAGAATAACATTTTGTGCCAATTGCTAGCTCATTCCGTTTCTTCCATCCATCAACAGTCAATATATCAGTAGACATATCAACACAATGACCATGTAGATGGATTGAACCTCTATGATTCTTATGCCATGTAAACATTGGGAAATGAAAGAGAACTAGATGCTCACCACTAAGTTTCAGCTCAAGATAATCTTCAACTCCAACGAGCTTGTCTGAACCTATATTTTCCCGAGCCACTTCTAATAGAAGTTCTGAACGAATTGCTTGATGGTTCCAAGCATCATGATTGCCACGAATGAAAAAATGTTTACCATTCAATCTTCTCAGAATGTTGAACGCAAAGTTTTTGGGCTTGAATGTGAAATCACCAAGATGATAAACCAAATCACCCTCTTGTACAATTGCATTGTGAGCCCGAATCATTTCATTATCCATTGCCTCAGCATCTTTGAATGGACGATTGCAATATTTCAAAATATTGGCATGGGAAAAATGCTCGTCGGAACTAAAGAATATACTCATTTTCTTGGTTTTTTCTTTCCACGACTATTTCTGCCTCGTGAAGTTGGCGTTTGTCGTGTGTGCTCATTTTGGAATTCCGTGCATTGATAGATGCTTGTTCTTGTAACGAGGATCTTCAGTTACATCTATAGCATCTTTGCACCAATCAGGCAATTTAAAAGAATTGAACTCTTCCATCGAATGAAATTCAATCTCCATTGTTACAAGGCCATTCAAATAACCATCAAACGAATCAAACTCATAAAGAATTCCTTTCTCTTTGAGTCTATAACACCACTTGTAAATTCTTCGACCTTCAGTCAATGGCCAAAGTTCATAGAATGCTTGCTTAGTGATTTCTGTTTGCCATTCATGTCTAGAATTCATTTCCAGGCTTTTTGCCGCCATGGTACATCTATCAGAATCATTGCGAATACGAATTTCTACAAATTCGGAATTGAAATAGCCTTGAGTATAAGGTACGCCCGCACTTTCGATTTTTCTCCAAGGCATCTCTTTTAACAGATACTTCTTCTCAATTTCAATTTCTTCACTCATGACTCTACCAAAAATCTTTCATAATCAAGTTCAACTGTACGAATCTCATTTGGGTTTTCAATGATTTGAATTGTTTTCTGAGGCTCTGTACCAGAATCAAGGTCTGCTGTATCAAACATTCTCTTTGCTTCTTCTTCAGTCACAAGCATTGACATTATCTTTTCAAAGTCTTCTGAAATGAAAAGAACCTCTTTGTGAAGATACTCGAACAAGCATGAGAAGTTTTCGTAAGGCCAGAAATGTGCTTCATCATCATTTGGAATCAGATTGCAATCGTTGATGTTTGATGAACAAGCATCCATGATGAAACGCTGAAATTGCCCATGACTATAATGTGTTGGCTTTCCGTATTGATGAGCTTCAAGATATGAGCGCAACAAATCATCTTTCAAGAAGTTGAGAGCTTCTCGTGAATCATTGATTTCATCCATGGCAACCCACAAGACAGAGCTAATGTGTTGACTCTCAGCATATCCACAACTTGTTACTATTGCTCTGATCATCACAAGAGTATGATTGATTCTATGTCAAGAGGCAATTTAATTATTTTGAGGCCAATCAAATGAGGATATTCTTCTTCCAACTCAGCAAGCGCCGTTCCATATTGGCACATGTCATCTTCCAAGTTTTGTGAACCACCAGAAGAACCATGCAAGTTGATTGCTTCTTCATATAGATGATGCAACTCAACGTAAATCAATTCAATTGTTTTTCTACTCAACATGATCCCCAACCTTTGTTATGACGAATGATCAAATTCTTTGCATCCTCAAAGCCGTCAGGATAGATTGTCATTTCATTTGTCATATCATCGTTGTCATCACAGAAAACCAAACGAAGTCGTGATTTCTTGATGTTCCAAACAACATCACAAAGAGTTTTAAACTCTTCGGAGGCATAACACAACCGAAACTCTAATTCGTAATATTCTCCTGTGCAACTTGCTTCGGTAGAATAAAGTTTGTAAGTTCCAAGAGCTTCTCCAAACAGAGAAGACATTTTTTCTTCGCCTGCTGTCAAAGCAGCTTTTGTAATCTCAAAAAGCTCTTCCATCACTTATCCAACATGTTCAACATGGCAACGCCCATTTCCCAACCAGCAGCAGTTGGTCTGAATCGAGCAACGATATTAGCATCAGAACCTTCTTCAAAGAAGTGAGGATCCAGTTTCTTGGCCGTAAGAAGTTGCATCGAAGACATGTTGATGATCATCAACTTCATGCCCTTGAAGTTCGTACAGTTGGGATAGTGAACCTGAGCAAGAATGAACTTATCGTTCTTACTCTTTTGGGCTTTCTCAATCTTGAAGTGATATGGATCAGGATTGCGTGGATCTGGCTTCGTCACTTCCGTGTAACTGTATGTTCCTTCTCTTACAAGCTTTGGTGCACAACCAGGACTCTGTGTGTAGTATGAACTGCCACCACTAAATCTTTTGCCAATTCCCATAAATCACCTATAGAAACACTATACCACGAAACCAAGAATTGTCAATCGTCTTCTGACGTTCGTGGATAAGGCACCAAACAAAGACGTTTGATGATATTTGCTGCCTTCTCAACAGTTGGAAGCATTGGAACCTTGTATCGTTCACAAACGATATCTACGTTTCCTTTACGCCAATATCCTTCAGGACATACAACAATAACAGTCTTACCTCTATTGATGAACAAACCTAGTTCAAGCAAAGTGATTGGTGCTTGTCCTTTAGGATCAAACACGAAAAGAATGATATCGCTTGCCTCAAGCGATTCAAGTTCCCAAGTTACTTGTTCTTTGAATTGAGGATTATCGATGGATTGAACCCAAGTTGAATCCCAATCATCTCTGCGAGGATTGTAGATGGCAACTTCAGTATCTTTGAGTCTTTCAATCACATCATCTTGCCATTTGATAGCCTTGCCTTGGTCGATTGAACCAGCAAGGAATAGCTTGATCATTGGTTTGTGATTACGTTTTTCGGGGGCTTTAAATTGAATCATTCTAAACACTGTCCGTTAGTAAGTTCTTCAATAGGAATGCAATTGTCATCATCCGTTGCTAAGATGACTTGAAACACAATCACTCGTTCATTCCAATCATCAGAAACTTGAAATCAGCAATCTTCTCCAATAGAACACGCTGGATATTTCGAATACCTCGTTCTGTGGTAAACAGATATCTGTTGCCACCAAAACTTATCTCTACAGGATACTTCTCACATAGTTTCACCAAATCATCAAAGTCTTTGACTATCTGTTTTGATGCTGTTACACATTCAGATAGATTATCTGCATTGACTTTGGTACGTGAACGAAGTTGTCGAAAATAGTAGTCCATTAGTGACACTATACCAGACTAGGCACAAATGTCAACCAATTTCAGCTTCTATGACGCAATTTCCCATAACTCTTAGAGTAACTCTTCTTGGATCCCAATCGTAATTTACAGGAAATAGCTGGCCATCACGCTGACGTATGACAACTTGCTTGTTATTTCGTTCAAGTGTCTTGAGTGCATCAGCCTCAGTCAAACCGATTACTTCATAATATCTGTTTTCAGATGCCATGTGTCACCGTTCCACATTCAAGACACTTCTTGTAATTCTTGATGCTTACTCTTCCTTGTTCTTCTTTGTAAACGTAATGCTCGACTGTTTCTTCACACTCTTCGCAGTAAAGGTCATCCAAATAGTTTTCTGATTTATCTGCCATTGTTATTTCTCCTGGTAATGGTTGTCAAAGTTCTTCATGAATGGCACGAAGATGCTCTCTGTGGCAAGGTTGCTCTCAAGTAGCATCTGTATACCCTTAGCTTGTCCAGGCGCCGAGAAATAGGCTTGAAGCTCATCCTCGAAGACATCTGAAGCATAGCCAATCTTGCCCAACCATTCATAGAATGGTGTCTTGATTGAACTAGGAAGAGCAGCAATCAATTTCTGTGCGTTCTTCTTATAGTTTGGATTGGTTGAATAGAGACCATGAGCAATTTCATGTCTTAGAGTTTTGGTTGCACCATGCGTTGTACCAATGAGATAAAAATCGAAGCCTGTATTGAACATGTCAAAATTTCTAGTGACAATCATCTGCATGATTTCATCATGCTTGGTTTTGTCTTCATGATAGACTTCAGATAACCAAATGTCTCTTAGAACCCAGCCAGGAATATTGAAGCCTGACCAGTCTGTACAATAAGTCCATTCACCATCACCACGCTCTTCAGAATACCATTTCTTATAATCCTCAAGCTTGAAACACTTACGATAGAAATCTTTGTTGTCTGATTCGTAGTATTCTTGATAGCGAACGAATGTCATTGCTAGGTCAGTACGATCAGCAAATGAAATATGAAGAATTTTTGGGGCAACCAAAGTTGTTGTGAAATCTGTAGTCATTTTCAAAACCTATAGACGAAATGAATGAACACATCCACAAACAACATGATGACTGAAAATAGCAACAAAACTTCAGAGCTTAGATCAAGTCTCTCAGATTTCTGTCTTGTCTTCTTGAAAACACTAAGAGCGCTCATTGCTCTGAGTATGCCAGTTGCTATCAACAACAATATGATTAATGAATGTAGAAATGTGTGCATCATCAAGAAAGGTTAGTCCTCCAAAAGTCTTTTGCCTTCATCCAAGTATTCCAAATATGAAACAATACAACAAAAACAAACAAGGCTGACAACGATGCTGTAGTCGTAGCTTCTAAGGCAATCAAGAACCAACCAAAACTAAAGAATGCAGCAATGGTTACCAAGATACTATTGGCAAGCAACATCCAAGTCATTGATTTGGCATATCGTCCTTTACCACCTAGATGTTTGAACAAGAACGTTGCAAACCTTTTGGTTCTATCAAGTTCTTCCTCTGTGAGGTCACTAAACATTCTTTCATTGGAAATGCTTCCCTTCAAAAACTCTAGCTGCTTTTCATATGTCTCAGCATCCAAATACGAGAAATGAGACTCTGTGAAGAGATACGCCATTCTCATGAGATATACACCATAGACACGAAGTATCCAGAATGCCAAAAAGAGAAAGAAGATTATCTGACATGCACTGACAAAGCTAGTTAGGAAACTAATCATTCATTTAGCCCCAAAAGGTTATCCATCTCTTCAAGCATTTGAAGCTCTACATCATCAATATCTTCTGATTCTTCCGCAGTTGGTTTTTTGAGTGCTGGCGCTTCAACTGGAATGCCATAGCGTTGCTTCACATCATCTGGATCTGGTCCTTGATAGTTCTTCACAAGCTCTCTAGAAGTTACCAATTGTCTCACTGATTGCCAATCCTTCAACTCCAAAGCAAGATTTGCTCTTGCAAGAATCTCATACTTCTCGTAATAGTAATCGCTATAGAACAAACGCTTACGATTGAGAACCTTTGTAAGAAATTCGCAGCGATACTTCAAATACTCTTCATCAGAGGTATAAGCATACTCACGACGAACCGAAGCAACATAATTCGAATATGTGTTTCGATTGGTTGCGATAATTGAAAGGTCAATATCGAGAAAGACTTGTTCTGTCTCTGTGAGATTGTCTTGATCAATTGAATGATTCTTTGTGGCCAAAATCATTCGTTCAACAAGATCCCTGAAACGAATGTCATGAATCCTATCTGAAGAAACAGGAATGGTATCATATGTCATCTTGCTAAGCAAACGTTGATTACCATCAGCCCATTCACGAAACTGTACAGCACTATCTGCTTCATTCGTCTTTGAATATGGATTGTAAACAACATCATGGAACCAGATTGCTAGTTCAATCGTATCCTTCTGCATACGTGTAAGAGCAGTCTCTTTGGTTACAGTAGTACGATACCAATCTGCCAATTGAGTTAGACAAAAATTGATATGATACATGTTGTGATAGAGTCGTGTCTCTTGACCATAGATGGCAGAGAGTTGAGCATGTGTTTGCAGATCAAGAATCATTTTCGTACCTCATTTACAGACTTCGAATTCATCGAATTTGTTTTTTAACTCTAGCACATCGTTGTCGTAGTTGTCAAGAAAATAGTTCGGAGCATGCCTCCAGATTTCTTCAATCAAATAAGGACTCTTACCAGGTTTAGCCCATGCTCTAGTTGTCTTGATATAGTTGTAAAACAAGACATAACAATTGGCCTTCTGAATATACTCTTCAATATTGATATTCAAACCCAATTGTTTGATCTTCTCTACTACTCTCTTCTCACAATCTAATTCTAAATCTCTTACGCTATTGATATGACCTTCGATGTTTCGAACTCGATCACCACCAAGCCAAGCATCAACGTAATCACATGAAACGTTATTCTCCCAAAGCGGAGACTTCTCTAGCCATTGGTCCATATGACATGATTCATGAACAAGAACGGGAAACCATTCGGGGCTTCCCGTAGCAATTGCTAGAACTCTCTTTGGTGTCTCTTGAAAGTATCCAGAACAATAAATGCCTGGAGACATCGCAATCACACTCTTCTTCGACTTGTACAAATGAACTCCATTTTCCTTACAAGTCTTCTTCAAATCTTTGAGAAACTTTAGTGCTGTTGCATCATTCATATTACCACGTCATCGCTCTTCTTATAGAAGAGTCTAATGTCATGGCTTTCTCTGAATTTGATGAACATATTAATCAAATCTTCGTATTTCTTGAACTCAAATGGCTTGACTCTATGCTTGTTCACGCCCATCTCATCAAATACGAAATTGAACCAATCAGACCAAATCAACTTTTTCTTGATTCCACAAATTCTTGCTGGTCGGATATTGATGGCAAACATCAACATGAAAATATACATGGACTCTACCTCGCGAAGACTTCCATACATCTCTGGTCGTTGCTCAATTGATCCCAACAATGACTTGGAATATGCTGACACAAACCAACAACCAAATATGAAGCCCATCAAAAGATAAGCAGCCAATGCAAAGATTCCAATCCAGGCAGAAAACACTGCCGAAGCCATTGATATCGCAAATGTACTACACAAAAAGAAAGGGATGAAGACACTAGGCTCAGACACAAAGTCTTTGATTCGTCTAATCATTGTGCGCATAACTCTACCATTTCCTTTGCAATCTCTTCAGAGATTCCCTTGTAACTCTTCACTTCATCAGGCATCGTCTCTATCAACATCTTGATGCCCTTCCTATTAATATCTTCCTTGATGAACTCAAGAAATGGTATGCTTCGAATCTTAATTCCAAAGACAACATACTCACTCTTTGCTAGCTTCATCAACCCTTGTTCCTCTACTCTCACATAGCTTGTCTTCAAGTCTGTGAGCCTAGGAATCTTACGCTTAGGACTTTGATTTCTATCTGCTACTTGAGAGAATCCGATGTTGGTTCGTTCATAGACAGTCTTAGAATCTGCGGGCAACCTACGAAGAAACTCTTCTATCGCTGAACCTAGCTTGTTGTTCAATCCAGGTATAGCTTCATGAACTTCTCCAATGAGCTTACCAAACTTATAGTGCGGTTCCCAATGAGATTGAAAGAACACACTCTGTCCTACTATCCTCAAATCCTTATCCAAAAAGATCAAGTCTGCCTCTGTGCTTCTTGACAAGGCAAACAATCTATCTGTGTCTTTAGCTGCAAGATTGGGTATCAACATGATAGTTTCCAATAGCTCATCAACAGCCTGGAAACATTCTTTCGTGGCTCCAAAATATACAAACTCAAAAGGATCCGTTGCTTCATCAGACACAAAAAGGTCTACTAACATCATTTGCTTTTCATAGAGCGCATCCATATCATTGGTTCTGAAATAACTCAGATCACTTCTGGACATTCCCATTCTGAACTTGAATGGTTGCTCTACCAATTGTTGTTCAATACTCATAGCTTCAACCGATTCTGTTCTGCCTTTGCCAATGAATCAATAGACAATACAGAACGCTCTACTACCTTCTTCATCTCTTCAAGAGGAAAGCCGCCAGGTAAGTTTCGAATGATATCCGACATCTTAAAGAAGCCCATCAACGAGATCAATCCCTCACAACAAAGTTGTGGCTCATCCTTATCATTCCTCTGTGACAAGGTAAATTTGATGACGTCTCTTACTTCATCTTCTTCAAAGACTGGATTGGTCAAAGCTAACTCAAAGCCATTGACAAATGTAAGCGAAAAGATTTTGTTGCTTACCCAAAACATCACTTACCCTCTTCTTTCTCAGTTTCAAAAAACAACTTCATGAAGTTCTTCATTGGTGAAGGATGCTTTGCTTTCCATTCAGGTGAAGGAATACCATAACTGTTTCGATTCTCTCTAGCTGCATATGACGAATGAGCCAAAGTTCTTTGACATACATCAGAATAGTTCCTAGGAACAAACAAAAAAGAAATCTCTTCCACATTCTTCAATGAAACAATTGAATAAGCTTGATTGGAAGCAAAGGAACTAGTTGTATCAAATCGTGGCGGCGAAATAAACGAAACCATAGATTGACAATGCTTCTGAAATTTAACAAGCTCTTCTCTCTCACGAGAAACTCTTTCAAACCATGCTAATTCAAGTCCTCCACCAACAACAAGCTTGTCTTCACCAAATACTACATTGGCTAACTCATAAATCAGATATGTATGATCACTCTTTGAGAGCAATGCCAATACACAAAAGCCATTGCCAAACTGTTTTACTTTATCAATAGCTTCCTGTTCATGTTTTATCGGGCCTCTACGAAACATCCTATCCATGTAGTTGTGACTCATCTGTAAAGAATGAATGTAACTGAATAAGGTATTGATGGAACCTGGTTCCAATGGTCTGTGTCTAAGCATAATGATTCTATCTTACTCTATGAAAAATGAAAAGTCAAGCGTCTGGACTCATATCCATCGCTGAAAACGGTGCATACAAAACATTGTAACCCCAAAAATTTACACCCTTGTAAGAAACAAACTCAGCATGTGAAGCATAAACAAAGAAATCACTGATATCCAATCTATCTCCAAGCAATGCCTGAGCCATCTCCTTAACCGTAGACTTCCTATCAAGTCTCAATTGAGGAACATGATAAACTCTCAATAAGGATTCCTTCTTCTGATATACCATCGTTATGATCATCGTTGCTCAATCCCAATAACCAGAAGACATCATCATTCTTATCTCAGCAGCAGAACGCTTCTCGTAAGTTACATTCGATACCTTATAGATGTCTCCATCTATCTCCATCAAATCTGAACGTGTACGCTTTATGCGATACTCAAAATGATCAAGAGAGACTTTAAGAAGTTCCGCGGCCTGATCTAACAAACTCAACTTCTTTACCTTTCTCAATCCTTCCTTCATCTTCTTTCCAGTGCTCTCCAACAAATAAACTAACTCAATAGTTCCTGTCTTAACATCCCTCTCAATTGACAAAATCATGTTCGTCCCTTCTTCCTACCACTCTTACGTAATACAATATAAGCCGCATCATGACTCGTACCAAAATATGAATAAGGTTTCTTCAATGGTGTATATGAACTCAAATGGTAATACGACATATCAAACCTATCCTTCAATAGCTCTTTCACCATCACTACAAAGGATGTATTGGGATAAGGATTCAATACAGGTATCCATACCAATTCGATATGACTCCTATTACATGTCAGCGTAGCTATCATGTCCTTACCTTACTCCTCTTTTCTTCCTTTGTCAAGCAACGATTCTCGCATGTTATTGAAGTACCTTGCAATCACCCTTAAAAACAGAGAGATTATTCGACATCATAAACACGTAAAAAACAAAAAAAGCCAATGAACATGCATTAGCTCTCGTTTTCAACAGTTATCTCGAAATGATCAAAATGTGTCTGATTTCCAGAAAATGTGTCTTAGAAAATTGAAATGTGTCTGTGCCCTAAAAGGGCACCAACATATTCTGAGATCACTCTTTAGCGAGCTTCACAGTCATCTTGGTAACAAGAGCAAATACAGATTCCAACTTCATGATAGCATCTAGATTGGTTCTGATATCTTCATATCTCTTTGCTTGTATTCTTTGAAGAAAAGCAATAGTCTTGTCATCAGCTTCAAGAACACTTAGATGGTTGATGATGTTCTGAAGGTCTTGATATGCTCTAGCTGCAACTTTCTGTTTATTGATTGTTGCAGCAGTCAGTTCTTTGATCTCATCATGGAGTTTGATGAGATACTCCATGTTGGAATAGATCATGAAGGTGTAGCTTCATCTAGAGACAGAGTAACGAATTCGTTTCCCTCTTCGTCAGTACCTTCTATGATGGTAGGCGTAGTGAATGTAGGAGCGATGACGTTACGATTCTTAGTCTTACGACGAGCTTCAGTATCGAGCCAAGCCTTGAGAGCCTTACGTTCGGTCTTACCTAGGCGATTGTTAGTGTTTACGATCTTAGCTGTATCAGGATCGATGAGACAGTATGATTCTGTTTCTTCGGTCTTATAGATGATGTAGACACCATTCTCTACGCAGGTAGTACGAACGAAACCGATTTGTGCACCCTTTTGATTGCGAGCACTAACAGTGTTGCTTGTCTTATTCTTGTTTGAGACAGAATAGTCATGCTTCTGAGAAGAAGTTGTAGTGTTTGCTGGAGTCGAAGTGGTTGGGTTTGATACAGTGGAGGCCGCGAACTTTCTACGATCATAAGCAGACAAGTCATAGCTCTTGCTCCACGTTGAAGCAGTAGCAGGACCATGATGCTTGGTTTGCTGATCACGATATCCAGGCTTCAACGAGTAGTCATTGCTATACCACATTTCGTTGCGAATGATTCCAGACGACTTATTCAGGAATACCCAACGACCATCATTGGCAAGCATGACAACCTTATTCCAGGAAGACACACGACGTGAAAGCTTTTCGATAACATCCTTGTCGAAGAAGTTCTCAAAGATGAGCTTTTGCGAAGGAACGTTCTCACGAAAGTTCTTCTGTAGACGACCAGCAAAGATTGCCGTATCACTTTCGTTGTTCTTCTTCTGAATGTCAGAAGGCGTAAGCCAGGTGAATGTTCCGTTGTGCATCAGTCCAAGGTCATGCGTATCGCCTGAGTCCTTATCAAGGACGACGAAAGGATGACTGTTGTCAGGCGTAACGGTACCACGTGTGCAATAACGTAGGTGAATGGCATGCGGGAAACCTGCGGCCCTCCAAGCAAGTTCCTTAACTTCATCGAAGTTTGTTGGAACGATACGCTTAGTCATGACTCGATCATTTTCGAGCCACATTACACCAGCACCGTCAGGGTTGTTTTCATACGCTACCTGTAGATCAGCAAGATTTACAGAGCGGCCATTTTCACTTACAATTATCAAGCACATGTTTTATTCACCTATGTTGGGAGGATTTAGAGACCTTTCAGAAGTTCTCAGCTTAGATGTATATCATAGCATACGAAAGGTACATTGTCAAGCGAAATCAACGGCTTAGCTTAGGACAGCCACGTTTGAATCAACAAGAAAGCTTCAATGATTGCGATGATAGAGACAGGGATAAGAACCTTGACGAAACGAACGTTGACTTTTTGTTTAGCCTCGCAACTTTTTTGCGACCTATTCAAAGCAATGGTCAAATCATAGTTCTGTGCTTCAAGCTCCGTGATCTTATCACGTAACCGATTCATCCTAATACGAGAAAGGGAAGCCTCGATAGCTTCCCATCTTTCGATTAGCTTTTTGACGTCATTGACAGTCACGTAGGCTCACGCCCACTGTGCTACAGTCATGACCTCAGTGAGACGATGTTCACGGAAGTAAGTACGGCACTGCTCATAGAAGGTAACGCAGAAGATGATCCAGGCAACAGCCTTCGTATCAGTCAAGCAGCCTTCATGCTGGCGAAACTCAACGGTACCATGACGCTCAAAGCTCTGGAAATTAAGCTTCTGATAACGCTCATAACGAAGGTTGGTCCAGTTGGACGTACGCTGAAGATTCTTCATCGAACGACAATACGAACCACTATTGCTACGACGAGACGATGCCACGAGACGGTCAATCATCTCTTCACACTCACGATACTTCAGGAAGAGGATACGCGAGAAGTCAGGCATATCACTTGCCATATCACGACTGTCAACGTGAACGTGCATACCGCAGGAATGGTCCACACGAGCGCCAGCAGCCTTGAGAGCGTTCATGACAACGGAAACCTGATTGAGGGATTCCACGTTGAAGGGAAGAGGAGGCGACACAACTTCGGCAGCGCGACCAGCGCCCGAACCAGTGAGAGAACCATCAGTGACAACCTTCCAATGGTTGCGACGTTGATGGTTATAGTTTTCGTTGTAGCAAGCAACGCCAGCGGCATTGAGAGCGGCATTAGCCTGAGCAGGCGTGATGTTGATGCACTCGATCTCGATTCCGAACATACGGCCCGAGGGATTTTCGACGGTGGCAATGATGGCTTCAAGATTCATCAGTTTTCCTCTTTATCTTCATTCATTATAGCAGAAACAATAGAGAAGTCAAGAAAAAAGTTGTCCCCAACCCTCTCTTTTTTCTCCCTTATTTCAGGCGTCAGCCTGTAGGGCAAACACTGCCATTGCAGACATTCCCATGAACGGATTATCGAAGAACTTGGGCTTTGCAATCAAAACCACAGAAGCCGTGGTAACTGGTGCCGAAACTGGTGCCTGTGCATAAGCATAACGATTACGACGTGTTCGACGCATACGAGCGACGCGAGTAGCACTACGCGTTACGTAGGAAAGAGCAGCCGTAGCGCTGTATTCCATGGCCACAACGTTACTGTATGCAGGATACGACGGGTTTGCCCAATGAAAACCACTGTTACGCTGCATCATATGACAGCCCAAAACAGGGAAGTTAATCAGCTTGACCTGATCACCATACGTCTTGATTGTGCAATAATTCTTACGAACATTTGCAGGAATAGCACGCGAAGCATCAACATTCCAGTGCGTAATAAGAGCGAAAACCTTACGAACCTGGCTAAGCGTCGAAGCAAACGACGAAGCGGTCATTTCGGTACGCTGCATAAAGCACGCCTTAGTGGTCACTGCCGAAACAGTCTGACAAAGGGTAGAACCAGTCGAGCTATCGAGAAGCGCTTCGGACTGACCATACGTTGCATATTCCGAGGCTGCAACCATAACGTTCCAGGCACGACGAATATTCGTGGGAGAAATGCTGATATCTCGCACCTGAATCGCAGCCTTAAACTGCGAAAAATTCATGTTGGAAACCTGCGAGAATGAAAGGGTTTGGGGCATTTCTGGTCTCTTCTCTCTCTTCTTACCCTCATTATAGCAGCTTCAATCAGAAAGTCAAACGATTATTCAAAAATCATACAACTCCTGGAAACTACTCAGGTTTTGAGCTAGTCGACCCGAATCGTGGGAATTTGATAGCCTGAGCCTTGACAGTTACAGCAATCCGAGGCACCACAAATCAATCCATTCTCTCGAACGGTAGGAATCAATAGACAGCCTGCACAGCTATCACAGAGACGTACAATGTTGCGGCCCTGAGAAGTATTCACACGCTGAATGATTGCCTTGACACGTGGTACACGTACAGCACGAAAATGGGCCAAATATTTTTGCCACTCAAGATGCATCTTTAGCTCTTGACCAGGCTCTAACTTGTCCTTATTTTCAATCTTCAATTCCCTAACAATGTCTGCTAGCAACGTAGGCGAATCTTTCTTCTTTCGAAGCTTCTCACGCTTACGCTCTTTTTCTTTCTTCTCCCTATATTCAGCTAGGATTCTCTGATTCTCTTTGGTGTCCTTTGTACTATCCCAACGTGGATAATCTTTGTCATCACCATAAAGATAACTTGAGCCTGAACCACCATACGTTCCTGTATATGGTGTTGAACCATAACCATTACGTCTATCTACTGAGGAGTAGTATTCGTTTACTGTTGTGTCAGGGCCACAATATGTCATTTCTCCCTTAGCATTGTAAATCTTTTGCTGCCCATTCTCATACACTGTTCGTGTACCATCTGGTCGATACACTGAACGATGAGACGTACCAACTTTTGCTGGTGTATCGCTACGTGTAGTAGCAACGGCTTGTGTTGATGTAGTGGTCATGGCACGTTGACTACGACGGTTATGTTTCTTGGACACTGTAGGTGATTCATCTTCTGGATGGAGAATGCTCTTTACTATTGAGGTGGCAGCATCCATAGCCTTAGCAAAGAAATCTCGTTGGGGTGATGAGGATGCGTCAGTCATCTATATTCTGCACTATACCACAAAATAAACAACTTGTCAAGCCAATTTGACATGACGCCAGAATCCTCCACGTTTCATGGTGCGTAATGCATGACAATTACAACAAACTATCTCACACTTTTCTATCTCTTTCTTAATCGTGCTAATAGCAATACCATGGAGCATTAGCTTACTAATGTCTTTTTTCTTTTCAAATTGAGGTAAGTGGTCAAACTCAAGTAAACGCCAATCATCAGTATTGCAATCAGTACAGTTTGACTTAGACAACAGTTCAAAAACAAACTGTTTGTTACGCAATACAGCTCGTTTTCTACGTTGTTTGCTATATTTGAAACGATTGTCTTTCTCATTTTCTTTTTTAATACGTTGATTGGATGGCTGATGTACTAGCTTGCATTTCAAACATAAGGCCCAATAATACTTTCGCCTTGGTATACCTTCTTTGTCTTTCAAGATAGACTTAGGAAATTGTTTGAGAGGCTTCACTACATCACATCGATTACATGTCTTGGTGATTGATAATTCTTCTTCGTTGGTAAGAAGTCTTGTTTGTTCTGGCTTAGTATAGGTCATCTCACTTAGCATACCAGAGTGTGTGGGGTTGTAAAGAGAAAACAACCCCCTTAGACCCCTTGTTTTTAGGGGTAGGGGGAGGCCCCATTTAACCCCTGCCATTTTAAGCCCAGGCTCGGGCGACAGGATGTGTGGGCCTTTTTTAGGGGTCAAAAGTGGGGTCAGACCCACTCACCAAGTGACCTTTCAAAAAATTTTCGGGGAACTTTTCCAAAAAGTCAGTCACTCCACTTTTCTGTTCATACCCAAATGTCTTTTAAATTTTTTTGGAATTTTTGGCAAATCAAAAGAAGATCATGTACAGGATGATACAGACATAAGTTCCAATGAAAGCTAAAGGATAGACACAAATGAAAGTACAAAGGAATTGTATTAGAGTGTCTGACATATCAATGATAGATATGATTAGAGCAAGGGAAGTTGTCCAGTGATTAGATCAACTGTTCTTTCGTCACATGGTCCTATAGCTACTGCTGTATAGGTTGGTACGTTATGAAACTCTGTTAGACCTTCATCTAGAATGATTGCTGCTGGTAAAAAATACACTTGAGAGTATTGATAGATGTCTTGTAATTCTTTTTCGCTGTTTACACTTACGACGATCTTCTTGAAGCCATCCAAATCGTTTAGATGAGTATCGGTAGCGGCAGCTAATTGAAATGCCTTGAGCGAGGCGTGAGAGCCTTGCGCAATCATCTTACCTTTTCTCATATTGAGGTCTTTACGAAGGATGATAACTTGTTTGAGTGACATGATGGAAGAGAGTATAGCTTATGAGTTGATGAGAAGCAAGTCTAGGTCTTCTTTTAGATTTTGAATAGCTCTGACGGATGCACCAGGGATATGTTTAGGAACGCCTGTGGTGCCTGGCTTGTTTACTTTGTTGATAGTTTGTTTGACTGTGGAGACATCTTTTTTGGAGACAGGTCCAATTTCAATTTGTTTTTTTGTTAAATGTTTGAAACCTTGAATGAAGGCTTGAGTGTTGTAGAAGATTTCGAATGTTAGGTCTTTTCTGGAGGTGATTTCGGCATTGAAGATTCTTGCTCCTGAGTATCCTCTAATGAGAGCATATCTGATGTCATCAGCATACTTTGTCATGAGACTTTGTATTTTTGGATTAGCTGAGTCGAGGTATTGTTTGAAAGAGACATTGAAGCCCATCATTCTACCGCCTGGTTCGATGTCTAGATTATAAATGATTGGATTAGCGTTTTGAGCTATTTTATCTATCTCATTTGAATTGAGACCAATTTGTGAACGAAGAGCATCTTTGAACATGTCATCGAAGTTTTTGTTAATCAATGGATTTTTAACAATGGCAGCAACAAAGTTGTTGATGTCATCTGATGCTGCTGGTTTATTTTGTTTTCTAAGTTCATTGAACATCGCAGTGAAGTGAGCTTCTGTTGTGATGATCATGTCTACGAAAGATGTAACGATCTTGATCCAATTTGTGATGAGAGGACCATTGAGAGTACCATGCATTTGTCTGAACTCTAGAGTACCGTGTTCTGTAAGAGATTGAATGTTTAGTTTTGCGTAACGGTCTTCGGCCAAGATGCCCAAAATTTCATTTAGATGTCTATTATCTGATTCAATGATGGACTTGTAAGCTTCGATGATTTTTTCTTCTTTGCCAGGGCTTCTAGCAAACTCATTCTTATCACCTCTTCTACTTGCTTTTACAAGAGAGTCGAAAACTTTTTCGAGAGAGCGATAGTGGAGAAGAGCGAGGGTTAGACGTTCTGCTGCTTTGTTGGCTTGTTTGAATTCTTTTGCACCTACGTGAACATGGGTGCCGCATGAGTTGTTTACTTTGCCAATGATAGAGAAGAAGTCACAGAACTTTTTGACTTGAGCTATTCCACTTTCGCCACGCAAGATTGGTGTAACGATTTCAACACGAATAGCTGGTGTGTTTCCAGATTCAATAGAGCTATCCTCATGAATTTGCCATGTTCCTAAGCCAATTTTGGAAAGAAGAAATTTGATGATATCTTCTTCATTGCCGATGTAGGCATTTTTTTGTTTGGGATCGCCATACCATCTAACGTATAGGTCTAGATACTTGTTTTCTAATTTCTTGATATTGGCATATGGAATGAACAATTCGAATTCTACACCAAAGGTTCTGTTGCTCATTGCGGCCATAATGTTATGAGTAATTAGAATGCCCCGTATAATTAGCGTTTATCATGAATGAAAAAGCCAAACTCATTGCCGCTCTACAAGAATTGAAAGATGGCACCGTAAAGCCAGATGCTACAGCTTCAGATGAGTTTGGGCAATATTTTGCTGGTTCTCAAAGAGAACTTAACGAGCCAGATACAAAGATTGAAATTGATTTGCTTACAAACTTGTCTAACCATTATTCAGGAAATGGTAATGACCTTGATAAGTTCGAAGGTTTACTTACGAAGTTGAAGAAAGAAGGAAAGTACAAGAAGTTTTTGACTCCTCCGCCAGGTAAAATCTTTCGAATGATGAGAATTGGTATTCCAGTATTTGTGCATTTGTTCAGAGACATTCTGCCAGATGATTGGCAGAAGGATCCTAACAAAGTTCATGTCATGAAGAAGACTGGTGTATTGAATCCTTCATACAAGAGCAAGATTCAATCTTGGACATACTCTGCTAATCAGGGACTTGCTTCTTTTGTAACGGGAGCGAATCAGGGAGAGGTATTGCTTATCGTAGTTGCTGATTCCAATCAACCAAACATTTTTTTGAATTGGCAACAAATGAAGTCAGCTATTAATATGGCGATGGTTTCAACTGAGAAGGAAGCAATTTCTTTTGGACCAGTGAAATATATGGGATTGGCATATGTTTTATACGACAGAGATAAGGCATACCAATCAATCACTAGAGAAGGCCAATTCTTTAACAAGAACTCCGAAGCATTGATTACTCAATGGCAAAACAATTCAATCAAGCTTATTGATGAGTTGCTTGAGAGAGTAAACGGAGCAAGGATAAGCCATCCAGATTCTATCAAGTTACGAAACCAAGTAGTGTTGCTTGGTGCTCGTTTATTAAATGATGTCATGAGTTTGGAAGCACCACTTTCTGGAAAAGACATAGACAGAATTAGTCATCAACAAGTTGATGCAATTCAGAATAATTGTAGGATGTTTAGTGATGATATTTCTGATTTTTTCTTTTCAACATTTCGTAATGAAGAGATGAAAGAAAAATTTGGTCCAGAGGTTAGAGAGAAGATTCATACTGTCATCCGACTTGGCTTGCAAAAAATTTGGGAAAACGAAATGATGACAAGAGATAAGATGATAGGAAGAGCAAGTCCTAAGAAGGCAATGTATACAGGCCAAAAGATTGCTGGAAAAGAAATCAAATGAATACCAAAGCAAAATTAGTTTCTGCTCTTGATGAACTTCTTTTAGAGTTGAAGGATGGTACTGTTAAGCCTGATGCTGAACCAACAGATGTCTTTGGACAATACCTTGGCGGCAAGGAAAGAAATCTAAAAGAAACCAACACAGACAAAGAGAATTTGTTTCTTACTCAGTTGGCTCTTCATTATGGTGGTTCTGTAAAGGCAATGGAGAGCCAAGAAGATTTGCTTAGAGAGCTTAAGGCACAAGGCAAGTACAGAAAGTTTTTGCAGCCGCCACCAGGAAAAATCTTTCGTTTGCTTACTCTTGAAGCCCCAAGATTTGAAGACATCTTTCCCGAACTAAAAGATGTATACATGAATGATACAAACAAGATTCATGTTGTGAAGAAGTCTGGTGTTCTCAATCGCAATGACTATAAAATCCAATCATGGACTTACTCTGCAAACAGAGACCTAGCAGAGTTTGTTGCAGATGGTTCTTATGGAAACGTTCTTGTGATTGTTGTAGCTGATGCTAATCAACCAAACATTTATCTCAATTGGCAAGAGATACCAAAGATCATTCCAGGCAAGAAGGAGTTGATCAATACAGAGAAGGAAGCTATTTCATTTGGTCCCGTAAACTTTTCGGGCTTTGCCTATATCGTAGCTTCACCTAAGCAACAAGTTTTTGCTCATACCAAAGGTAACTTCTTCAACAAGCAATCTGTTCAACTGAAGAAAACGTGGGAAGAAAAAGCAATTGCAATCATTGATGAGCTAATTGAAATACCGTTGGTGCCTGCCGAAAAAGAAGGCGTTGACACAATGGCTTACTCCAAGTATTTCATCATGAGATTCCCAGAAATGCTTCGAGAATTGAAAAAGTTCATTATTGAAATGAAAGTTCCTGTCACAGGAACAAATCCTAATGCTAATACATCAGGAAACCTAGCAAACATTAACAATTATTCAAACGAGTTTACTGTTCTAATACGAAAGCTTCAAAGCGTAATCGAAGATTTTCCAGCCTCAAAAGTTTTGGATGGAATTAGAGAAATTCTGTATGGATTCGAAATGATCTATGAGAACGAAATGAGGACAAGAAGAAAAATTGAAAGACGCTTTAGCAAGGCTACTCAAATGATTAAAGGTCAGAAGCTTGCGAACAAAGAGATCAAGTAAGTTCTTGAGCAACTGTTGAAACTTTTGTGGCTTCCAAGTCTATCTGTACAATTTCGATAGCTTCGAGATATGCAGAGAGTTTACAGCCTGTCCAAGCTTCATGAGGAGTATCAGCTTCGTTTTCGATAAAGACATTACCATTACACGATGCTGTACAGCGATAGGAACGTTCAATTGGTCGTTCTGGTCTATCTTCGAATAAGAAGATAGCTAATAGGTCTTCCGCTTCTTGTGCATTTGATGCTTGAGGATATTTTGTGGTTTCAATTTCATCGATGATAACAAGAACTTGGTGCTTAGTAAAAAGCTTATACCATGTCCTCATATTTTTCTTGCTATGAGGCTCAAGAAGAAATTCATGACCATAGAGGAAGATGCTATCAGGGTTATCCTTGTTTACTTCTAAGTCTTGTTTTCTTGTCATGTGTGTTTGTAGAACAACCTATTGATTGTTTCCTCTGTGTAATTTATGTCGAACTCAAGAATGTTTGAGACAAACTGTATTGGATTTCTCTTGTTCTTGATGAATTCAATTTCGTGAATCTCGTATCTGCTTTCTGCCCATGTTCTAAGAACATTGTAGTTGATGTTGAAAACAAGGCCACGAGCAAGCGTTCCACACACGTCTTCAATTGCTTCGTGCACAGTTAAAAATCTGTTGTGCAAATGAGAAAGAACGTAATGGGAATTTTCTCTTGTGGTTGTCATCAAAGGACACCAATTCCCTTTGTGCTTTTCTAGTCCAACATGAGGAATGCCATAACAGTTTTCCTTTGTGTCATAGATACGAAAGTAGTTGATGTATTGATATTGAGACGCTTTTTCGAAGATGAATCTTTCATCATCAACGCTTACATCTAATAGAGAACTAGGATCATATTCCTGATCAATTTCTGTTTGAATTCGGTTCATGAAATTGCTTTGAATGTGTCAATGTCTTCGGAGCCAACCCAACGAATTGAACCTTTGATTCTGAATCTTGGTCCAATAGGCGATTTGATTGCGTGAACAACTTCAACTGTTGTTCCCTTTGCCCAGAAGTTTGAAGGATCATGGTAACCACCATAGACGTCACGTGTAAGAGTTACGGTGCCAATCACATTGTATGTGGGCTTTACGTAATTTCGGACGTAACCTTTTTGATGGGTTTGCTTATTTTTTGCGGCCATTTTACTACTATACCATATTTCCTAGGAAATGTCAACGCCTACGTTCAGCCCCAATTTCGGCTACAATTTGAGTTAGGCGATCAAGTCTTTGTTGCAGGTCATCTATATCAACTTGTGTAGGAGCAGGCATCTGAGACAGATTTTGTTCATATACTCTTGCTTGGGCACGAGCTTCTGGTAGATTTGCTTCTCTTTCGCGACTATGACGTAGGACTAATTCGACAAATTCGGCTGAGCCTGGTTGAATCTCAGGACGCAATGGTGCACGTGAAGGTCTTGGCATAGTGCCTGAGAGACTTCTAACTCTTCCTGGTGGCATTCCACCACCTCTTAGAGTTTGCGTCCTTGCTGATTGATATAGGTCTTGTTCAATTGCCGAGTCTTCAATTAGTCTTTGATTTAGCTCACTCATTACATGAGCCATTCCAATTCCACCTTGACTTTCTGGCAAGATAGGTTCATATGCCATTTCCACAACTTCTTCTGTGTAATTTGGTCGTGCATTGTCTGCAACTGGAGTTGTTGGCCTGTCTATTATTGTTGACCATTCAATTGGTGTTGCTGGAGGATTTGCTCTCCATGTTGTTACTCGTGGAGTAACAGTATCACCAACAGAACCTATTGCAGTAGCAATAGGTTCATTTGTTAAATCTAGAGTTGGCCTAGGAGGGACATCTTCTGCTTCTTCTCTGAATTCTTCTGCATAGTTGTCAACTGTTGATGGCTCAACAAACAGGCTTGCTTCACTTTCAACAATTTCCATCATATGGTCAGCAAGCGTGTCACGCAGAACAAACGCAAGAGAATCAATCTGAAAGAAATTTGGTGTTGGAGAAATTTCTCCTGCTGATCTTGGAACAAGAGGTGAAACACCATTGATATATGATGTTTGATTGACAACAGGAAAATTCTCGATTCTGAATGTTCGAATTTCGTTTACTGTATTTCCGTCGGGGCCAACTGGCATACCAGAAGAAGTTTCTGGAGTTAGTTGAACCAAGCTTGTTCTGATCGTACAACCAAAGGTTGCTGCTAAGGTGTTTAGCATCGTAACTTTTTCATTCAATTCATCTCTGAAGCGTGAACGGTTACGAAGTCTTCCTTGGTTACCAATACTGAAGATGGATTCAATTGTCGTTCTTGGAATTCTGAATTCGGATGAATAGGTTTCTCCGTTTGTTTCGTAACGACCACGATTCCAGTTTTCAAAGCGTGATCTACCGATAGAGTAGTTCAACGTTTTGTTTGCCATGTTTATGAGTTTGACAAGAGCACCAAAAGAACGGTTGCTACCAATTCTTTCGATAACAAGTTCAATATCAGTGCCATATCTTCCTGGATGACTGTTTACGGCGTTACGAACAAAGTCTTCAATATTGTTCGTGCCCATTGTTATAGCGCCATCAGCACGCTCTGGGATAGATGTACCAGGTGCTCTAATGGCTTGCTCAATGGTTTGTCTTGTGTATTGTTCTCTTGTTAGTCTACCAGCGGCAGTAACACTTACAGTGCGTAGTCTTGCTGAGAAATTGGGGCTATAAGCAAAGAAGGTTGCAAGATTAACATGGTCTGCCCAAACAAAATCTAAAACGATTTTGCGATTAGGACGATTATGGTAAAATACTTTTGCTGTTGGGTTTGGAAGAATCAGATTGGCAAAGATTTTTCCTGCTTCTGTACTAGAAATCTGTTCTCTTGATGAAACAGAAAGACTTTGAATGAATCTGATTACTGCAATAGTCTCATGATCTCTAATTGAGCCATGCACATTCAATGGGAAATACATCTTGATGAATTGGAAAGCCTTTTTCATTGTGCTAGATGTCAATGATGACATGCGCATGCCGAAAAGCCTGATTGCTTCTTCATCAGAATTAACAATGATTGAATTTGCTCTTATAGATTCTCCTCTGATTGAGTATCTTAGAGCATCTTGCATTCTCTCAAGATTGAATTGATTTAGTGGGCCTCGAATACCTCTATTGGTATTGTTTTCACCAAAGTGGTCTGGATCAATAGAACGCCTAAATTCTTCTCTGTTTACTGAGTCAGCCGCAGTAGCACGTTGATTGATTGCCAACACAAAAAGATTGTATGCTCTTGCTACATCCTTACGTGAGAATGCTGGATATTGAAAACGTGTTGAAGCTGTTTCTTCACGACGACGAGCTTGATAAAGATCCCAAAGGTTTTCAAAGCTAGCAATGGCCATGAATTCACGATTACCAATGCGATGAGCAAAGGTATAATCGCTTGGATCATTAATTGCTCTTATCCGATTCTCATTGGCAAGAGCGGTTTCTTGATCATTAAAGGCATCCCAAAAGTCTGAGACTCTATCAGATTCTTCACTCGTTAGTCTTGGTGTTGGTGTTGGAGTAGCGTAACGTGCAGGTCGACCACCAATTTCTTGTGCCCTTGGAGGATTTGCATATGTTGCTTGAAAAACTTGTTGGTCTGGAACACCTACTTGGTCTAAAGGTCTTGCGTGTGTTGGATATACTTGACGAACAGTCTGTTCAACTTCAAGATTTCTTACTGGACCTACAGGTGCAGGTATAACAGTCCATGGACGTGACGTTGTACCTGTTACTGTGGCGCTTGTTCCATCACCATAATTGACAACGAAGTTCAAGCTCTGAGTTGGGCTAACTCGAATTGGCGCTGCAAGGTCAAGGAATTGCTGAGACGCAAAAAGTGATTCACAGCTAAATTCAAAGTCATAAGACAAGATTCTTCGACTGTTATTGTTGTTGCGTGACTCATAATGTCCAGTGAAATTACGTAGCACTACACTGCCAAAGGTAACAGTTTCGTCAGGGCTATTCCTGAATAACAGGTTTACTGCTACTGGTATCTGATCATATGTGCGCGAAGCTTGTTCATGAATCCAATCAGAAAATGTTGCGTTTGGAACGCCTGGTCTTTCGTAGATTGCAGTCCAATCCTGACCTTGCAATTCAGTCAATGACATCCTAACAAGATAGGATGAACTTGGAGGATGAACATACTCTATATTGAAATTAGGATTCCAACATTGGAAAATAGATTGAACTACTGAGGCTAAGGCTGGTGATGTAATTGAAGGCATAAGTGTTCTCAGCTATGAATGTAGCAAGAGAAAAATCTCTTGTCAAAATAAACAAAATCTCGATTGTTTCCAATCGAGATTCAGGATTTCAGATATCAGAATCTTACGTAAGAATCAGATGGAGCGCTTACGGGTCTAACAGGAGGTGTTGAAGGTTGTGTTACGACTGGTTCAACAACTGGATTTCCAAGAAACGTGAGTAGTTCGTTACGAACATTTTCGAGGCCCAAAAAGAAACTTGGAACTTGACGTCGTGAGTTATCTACTGGAGCAATCCGACCAAGGAAATGTGTTTCCTGATTGAGATACGTTGGAACCAACATGTTCTCAATGATGAAAATACGTTGCTTTGCGATTGGCTCAGAACTAACTGGAGCGGTCTGACCGTTGGGTAGAACAACAAGTTCTTGATCATCATTTGGGCGACGCAATACGCGTCCATGTGCAGCAATAGGTCTAACCATTTTGGTTGAAACCTTGAACCCTAGAAGGGCCGCAATTTCATTGACCTTACGAAGAACCTGATGGATTTCGTTTTTCAGATTTGAACGATCACGACGTGGACCCATTTCGCCCACACCGAACAAGCGTTCCATGTGTGAACGCTTCATCTTGAATTGACACCTAAATGCATTTCGAGGCATTGTGCTGTCAGCTTGTGGATGAGGATAAAGATCCGATGCAACCATGCATGGGAAACCTGGTACCTGTGACCAATGATCACTACCACCAAAATTTCTTTCTCCATACTGAGAATGGATCTTCCAAGCAATCTTAATGAATTCATTCACCAATGGTCGAATGTTTCGTTGAAACGTTTCACGACGAACACCTTCAACGCCTGGATGGGCATTGAACGTATAAGGATCACCGCTATTGAAAATCTGTGCGATGCGCAGAAACTCTGTACGGTTTTGATCTGTTACAAGAACAGAACTACCAATGTGGTTCATGTTTGTTCTAATGAACAAATTGATATCACGTGAAGGGTCATACGTAGCAACACGCTGAGGCGCAAGGCCAGGAATGAATGTTCCTTCAGCAGATACAGCAGCCCGAATCTGTTGACGAATACGTCGATCCTCTTCAGTTTCGGGTGTAGGCAATGAACGAATACGTTGTGCCGTATTCATAAGGTCAGCGTTTGATGACGCGACGCTATGATTCGTTGTACTTGAACGAAAAGAGACTCGACGAAGATCACCACTTCGTGTAGGCCAGAAAAGATTTGGCGAGCCAGGAACAACAGAGATTCCCCTATGACGCCATTGGTCACCAACCTGTGGACCCATTACAGCACCACGAAGATACTTGGAGTTTGCAATCCAAACCTTGTAATATTCCTGTGTTCCAGATGTTATCTTCTTATAAAAAATTTTTGCTGGGTAACGATCCTGACCGTTATCGGGTCCACGAGGCATGAAGTCAGCAAACATCTTGTTCAATGTCTTCACGATACCAGGAAACGAATTGAACTTACAACCGAAAATGTTTTCGACCGTACGAACAGTTGCATTCTCCGAAGTGGAAGAATTGAAGTTGTAAGGTACAAGCTTGAACTTGATTACCTTTTCGTTACCATTCATTGAGGAAGAATCAGGATTGAGGCCCCAATGAAGATCACGAGTATATCTCTGACCACTTTGTTCAAAAAGACTAGTGTTTGACAATCCATCAAAAACCATTGGGGAAGACTGAAAGCGTCGGGAATCCTCAATCATAGATGTGATGAGATTCCACATACGCGTCATATCTTGCAATGAGACACGATAGTGTGCATCTATCTTATTTCTAAGATAGTCACTGAAGTTTCGGGTCTGATCAGAAATATTTCTTGCTGGATCAAAAGCTTGAAGCCGATTATCGCCATAGCGAGAAATATTTGTTGCAGCAACAAAGTTTGCATTAATACGTTGTCCATTGATGAACGTATTGAACGCATTAGTAAAATGCTCCAACGTTGGACCAATGGTGATATTGAACACCGAAATATTATGCCCTTGACGACGAAGCCCGTGAACAAGCTCAACATAACGAGCGCGTTCCTGAATGATTGCTGGACTTGGTTCGAACGAAAGATCATTCGTACTTAGTCGTTCATTGAATTGAGCGAAATCAATATCAAACTCAGTGGCTTGGTTTGCTACGAGGTCAAATGATGGTGTTCTTGCTGGCATGGTTCCGTTTGCTCTTAGTAGAGAGAAATTTTCAACTGCTTTTGTCAGTTATCCCAATAGTAGCAGCATTTTTGACGCAAGTCAAGCCCTATTTTTCTGAATGGTTTCACGACATCATTTTGTGAAAATAGTTCTTGCACTTTCCAAGGAATCTGCTATTATGAGGATATGAGATTCGTTCTGACAGGCCGACACCCCAGGGCTCGTGCTGAGCTTACGCGTACAATCACGCGTGCTGGTCATACGGTCGATACGACCATTACAGCCCGTACGAACTACCTTGTTCGTGGTAATATTACGGATTCTGAGAAGATCCGTCAGGCGCGTCGGATGGGTGTAACGGTCATTACATATGCTCGCCTTTTGGAGCTTATTACGCCCGTTTCCATCCCTGCTCCTAGGGCTACTGTAACGCCTGCAACGACGCCTGTAACCACCGTCAATACTGTTACGGCTGCTGCTGCATCGGGCAATCCCAATCGCCTGAATCGCCCTGGTTTTCGTTACGTCTGAGAGGTAATCATGCTCGAAAAGGAAATGATTGTGAGTATGATCGAGGATTATACTCAGTTGATGGAGACTGAAGAGGTCTACCTCGCGCGACACCTTGAAAACGTGAGGGAAAAGCAGTCGGGGCCTAGTGCCATGATGGCTCACCAAATCAACGAAAACACGCTACGAATTCGTATTGCTGATTTCAAGGCCAAAAAGAAGGCGCTTGAAGCACTACTTCAAGCCTAAAAACAAGGCAGAAAATTTTTTTTTTGTCATTGACAATTTGGGAAAATCTGCTATTATGAGCATATGAAAAAGAACAGCGAAATCAGCCAGGAAGTTAGCTTCAGTCTACCTGTTTACATGGGTTTTCAAGACTATCATGAAGTGGCAGATATGGCGGACCTACTTTCAAAACTCATTGGAAGAGCCCTTTCTTACATCGAAATCGGCTGTGATGACCGTGGAAAGTATCAGGGCGTGTTTTTCCTGCCAAATCAGGAAGAAAAGGTTCGTAAGTCTGCGGAATTCCTTGAGATTAAAGATTCTTGCTTCTGACATGATTTAAGCAAAATGTCCTTGACGTTTGGGGCATTTATGCTATAATGAATGTATGAACGAGACGAAGACCACTCGCAAGCGCCGTAATGACCGTAACCACGTCATTTACGAGATCACCTGCGATGTCACTGGTGACACCTATATCGGTATCACGGTTTGTCGTGGACGTGCAATCATGAAGTCGGTGGAAACTCGCTGGAAGGGTCACATCTATCATGCTTGCGTGGAGAAGCGTAACCTTAAGCTTGCTGCAACGATTCGTCATAACGGTCCCGAGGCTTTCTCCAAGAGGGTTCTTGAGGTTGTTCGTGGTAAGCTTGCCGCTCATGCTCGTGAGACGATTCTGATTAAGAAGCTTCGGCCCACCCTTAACACGAAGTCAGCATGACACAGGAAAAGAAAGTCTTCAGCGATGAAGATTACAAGTGTAAGAAGTGTGACCGAGGTGGAATCATAAGCTACTATAAGGGTCACCTTATTTGCTGTGCTTGTTACGCATGCTATGACAAGCATTTTTCTTTTTACGATGACGTGGAGATTGCAAATTGTCAGTCCTAAGTTCTACACGCCTACTCAATCGACTTGAGTTTACTGCCTTCATTCACCAAGTGAAATATCTTGGGCGACTAGATGCGTTTGAACGAGTAGCATCAACATTTGAGACAAGCGTAGAGTCTCTCAATGACAATCGCTTCAATCTTCGAATGCTAACACGTTCGCAATATGAAGTTGCTCGAAGAGCATATGAGGATGCTATCTTTCAGTCTGCAACACATAGAGCAAAAAGTAATCTCTTGACAAAATGAAAAAGTCATGGTAGACTTTCGTCTATTATGACCTTAGAAGAGATTATGCGGCGTAGAGCCAATGGTGAAAGTGATGAAAGCATCGTTCAAATCCTGAAAAAGGAGCAACGAAGCTACATTTACACGCCCGAACAAATGGCTATCATTCAGGAACGTGCCGAAAAGTTGTCTGCTCAGTTGATTTCAGACAAAATTTCTGGTAACATCAGAACAAGATACATCAACCGACACACTAGAAGAAACTGAATCTGCCATGCAAATGATCAAAATCCGTGATGATGAAACAGGTAAGTACCTAAACAAGGACTGGACGCCTAGTAAGAGCGGTAAAACCTGGAGTTCAGAACATGCATTGCGCTTGCATCTTCGGCGCCATTTTTGTCTAGAATATAACTACATTCTAGAACATGAGAAGTTCAGAACGAATGAGCTTCTACGTAAGGCATGCGAGAACAAAACTGTTCTCATTGTCACTATGAGTGATTTCGATGCTGATACTAAGCAGGTCAATCTTTACAGTTTCTTCTGTGAATACATTGATTCGATGACAATTCGGCAGATTGCCGAAAATCAGAAACAGCTTACAAAAATGGCTTCAGAAGACAGGCTCTATGGACGCCATAGTGTTGAATTCTTCCAGGAAGAAATCGACAAATTCAACCAGGTTCGCGAGTTGTTTCAACTAGAAAAGATTTGAGGATAACATGTCACAGAAATACAAATACCCACGCACATATCATGTGCCCTGGTCACCTGGTACTACAAGCGATGACAGACTTCTCAAGTCTGTTGATCAGTTTGTGGGTAAGCGTGTTGTTGTGACAGAGAAGATGGATGGCGAGAATACCACCATGAGCAAGGACTATGTTCATGCTCGTTCGTTGGATTCCATGTATCATCCCTCAAGAGACTACGTTCGTACCGTTCGTGGAAATATCTCTCACATGATTCCTGACAATTCTCTTCGCATTTGTGGAGAAAATTGTTTTGCGGCACACAGCATCACTTACACACAGCTTGAAGACCATTTTCTTGCCTTCATAATTTATTTTCTTTGACATAGCCAATAAGTATGGTATGGTTACAAAATGACAGATTTTACTTGGCTCCAAACAGATTCACACTGGCTTGAAAAGGCTGTGGTTGTGAATGGATTGAGAGAGAGATAATGGATAGAAGACAATATTATGTGGCGGCAATCCTTCAATGGGTTCTAAAGCAGCTACAGAAGTTCGATAAAAAGAGGGATTGATGTCATTCAAGCTCAATGATGTTGTTGTAACCAAAACGGGTCGTATTGGGTCTATCACCTATTTCAAGTATCTTCATGATAAGCAGAATGTTCTGATTCGTTATCTAGATGATCTTGATCTAGAAGAGATTCCTGAGAAGGACGTTGTTTTGTGTTATGATACGGGAGCAATTGCTCTTGCAAAGGTAAAGGGCTATGAACTTCTAACGAACAGACATTCATTGGATGATCTTGTTTGTCTTCTTGAGTGCCGCGATTTAGATTTCATGCTTGAAAACTATCACTCAGCAGTGGGTGATATGGCAAATGTTTTCTTTGCTTCTCAAGAGCTTCTCAAGCTTTGTAAGAAGACACCAAATGTTCCAAGTGAAATCATCATTGCTGTAGAGGCATTGAAAGAAACTTGTGGCTTTTCTGGAGAAGATGATGATTGAGTATCCTTCTATTCAGAATTCTTCGAAGGCACCACGTGAAAAGTGTATTGCTTTTGAAAAGTTTGATGGCTCAAATATAAGAGTCAAATACACACGTAAGAATGGGTTTGAGTTATTCGGAAGCAAGCAACAGCTTTTCGATGAGTCGCATCCTTTTCTTGCGCCTTGTATTCCATACTTCTTCAAACACTACTCAACACCACTAGCAGAAATCTTTTCCTCAAGAGAATTCTCGAATGTTAAAGAGATTATCTCGTTTGGAGAATACTTCAGCAAGAACACTTTTGCTGGAATACATAATCCAACAGATGAGACACGTAAGTTTGTTTTGTTTGACGTGATGGTTGTATACAAGCAGAACTATGCAGATTTTGTTTTGCCACAAGATTTCAGAAAGACTTTCGAAGACAAGGTTGAAACTCCTCGTGTTGTGTATGAAGGTAATCTAACAGATGAATTCATTGCAAGCGTTCGTAGGAATGATTTTGAATTGGATGAAGGTGTTATCTGCAAGGGTACACAAGGTAAAGGTTCATATCGTGGCAAAGTATGGATGGCAAAAATCAAAACACAAGCCTATCTCGACAGACTAAAAAATCGTTTCGGAGACGAATGGAGCAAATATGGAGAATGAACCAAAGACTAGCCAAGAATTGATCGACGCACATCCAGATGTCTTTACACCTGAGATTGTGAGATATGGAATTCCAGGTTGGATATCCATTCTTCATGAGTTGATTGTTGACCTCAAGGCGCTTGGGTGGGATAAGCAAATCCTTCAGGTGAAGAACAAATTCGATGGCCTTCGCTTCTATGTGAATCCAGGCCAATCAGAAGAAATCAACAAGCGTATTAGTCAGGCAGAACAAGAGTCGCTTGATTACTGTTGGAGTTGCAATGCAGAAATGGGTAAGTTTGTCGAGCATAAGAAAACTTGTTGGACGATGCGACCAAGCACTCCGAAGACCAAAGAAGATTGAGTCAAAGAAAATAACGGTGCTCTTTGTTTCGGCAAAGAGCACTTTGTATTTAAGAGCTTCTATTTAAAGGCAACAATATGTCCAAGATGAAACTCACAGAAGCTTATGGTTTTTTTGTTCCCACAAAATGGGGTGTTGAAATGGTAAAGCTTCTCGAAAATGTTGCGCCAACTTTCAAGATCAACATTGAAAAAGATATCGAGCTTCCATATCCAATGGTTGATGGTAAGGATAAGCTTGAGCCTGGTGAATATGATGTTGAGTTGGCCGCAGATAAAGAAAACTATGTTTGGACCAATCCGTTGACACAAGAGCGTGTTGCATTTCCAATTGATTCAATCAAGACAGAGGAACCAGATCCAGCAGATCCAAACGCACCTGCTGATCCTAATGCACCACCAGCAGATCCAAATGCGCCAGTTGATCCTAATGCTCCTGCTGCACCTGCGGCTGATCCAATGGATGCACTTTTTGGAACACCACCAGCAACAGTCTGAACTAATTAACCCAAATTACGGAGCTTATGGAAAATAACAGCAAACAAAAAATCATTCTCGACTTCATTTCTGAATTGAAGCAATCCATCAAGGAAGAAGTTGGAAGTCTTGATGAGTACACCAAATCAAAATGGCAAGTTGTAGACTGCGCCAAGAATGTTTTTGGTGCCAACTATAACTTCACCAACTTTCCTGAAGGAAGTCATGAAGGTGCTGTAGGCGTTTTCAAACCAACCCTTCATCAACTTACATCTTTCAATCATGAAGTACGTAACTTTGCAACCGTTACCAATCTCGATGTAGAAGAGAAGAACGGTACAAAATACATTGTACTCAAGATGAAAATCAACGGCGCTTCTGCTTGATTCATTAACTTTTTCTTGCTTCAAAACAAACCCTTGTGATATGGTTATCCTCTACTCAAAAGGAAAACCAATGTCAGAAGAAAAAGAAGTTTCAAAACCACAATTCAGAATTCACAATCCAAAAGATGGCTCATGGACAAAAGGAAGAAAGATAGAAATTCTCTCTTCCTATTCAGAAGAAGAGAAGCCAGGTTGTGCTACAAGCTACGTTGAGCTAATCGATTATCTAGGAACAGAACTTACAGTTGTAAATGCAGCAAGAGTATCCTTTGGTAAAGAGAAGTATGAGTTTGATAAAAACGATGCACGCTTAGTTGCGTTCCTTGCACGTAATCATCATTGGACACCATTCTCTCAAATCCAACTCCAATTCAGAATTCACATGCCAATCTTTGTTGCACGACAATACTTCAAGCATCAAATTGGTTTGACAAGAAATGAAATCTCAAGACGCTACGTTACTTCTACTCCATCTATCTGGCTTCCAAAAGAATACAGACAATCAGCAGAAAACGTAAAGCAAGGCTCATCCAATCTTGTTCATCCAGATAACACATTGCTCATAGACATGGCTTATCAAGCTGCCAAAGATCAAATCATGCATTATGAAGCTCTCATCCAAGCTGGTGTATGTGCAGAACAAGCTCGTACTGTTCTACCAATGTCAGTCATGACAGAATTCATTGAGACAGGCTCTCTTGCTGCTTACATGAGAATTTGTGAACTACGTGAAGAGAAGACTGCACAGAAAGAGATTCAAGAATTTGCTATTGCTATTGGTATGCATTGCAAAGCATTGTTTCCTCATGTATGGGAAGCCCTCAAAAAAGAAATCCCTGCTACTTGACATTTTCCCATATTCTGCTAACATGGTAGAATGGAAAATGTACGTTATGTAGTCAGGTCTGGTGCTTTGCACGCTATGGCGTCTGACGGCTCTTTGGTGGTCGTACCGAAGTTGTCCACAGTCACACACCTTGGGCTAGTCGAAGACCCTTCTACGGTCAACCTGGAACGAAGGAAGGGGCAATCTGTTCATGCCTTGGAGTTTGAGGGCCAAACTGTGTTCTTCTATGCATCACAGCAGAAGGTTTATCCCGAAAAGGACAATCTCGAAGTTTGGTTTGACAACTTCTGGAATGTTGCCTTTGGTCCAGTAAAGGCATAACATGCCATTACATGTAATCTTGGCTTTTGTGGCCATTTTCGCTGGCGTAATCAGCCTTGTATGGATGTTTGTCCATTGGGGACCACAATTGCCACCAGTTACCCCTGATGTTCTTATTCGTAATCTTGAATACAGACCAACCGAAGAATGGTCTCCTACGCTTCATGGTGAAATTTGGGGCGATGGAAATTGGTGGAAATTCAAGCTATATGGGTTTGGTCTGATTAAAGTGCCTGATTACAAGCATGTAGATGGTCCAGTGTTCATGACAGAAAAGCACTGGAAACAGGCAATGCAAGCGTTTCGGGAGCAAAAAGCCCTTTTTGTGGCCCAAAATAGCTGATCCATTTGAGAAAATAAGTCTTGACTTCCTGTTCAAACCTGCTATAATGAGTGTATGAGTTCAAGCGATAATCACATTCTCATTGTTGGCCTTGTTGTCTCGGCAGTCCATGAGAACTATTCGGTAAAAACCCCTGACAAGATGATCAAGGCTACCCTAGCGGGTAAGCTTCGATTCAATAAGATTCAGATTCTCGAAAACGACTACGTTCAGGTTCGTGTGAGTGCATACGATCTGGATAACGGTCAGATCGTTCGACGACTGAATCCCAAGGATTTGCGTGACCTAACGGTCGAGCAGCGTCGAGCACTTGAGATCAAGTGAACTAAGGGCTTAGGAGAATATCATGGAAAAGATCAACGACATCAATTTGCTTGAGGCTATCAAGCGTATTTCTGATTTGTACAATCAGGCGCGAGTCATCGATCAGCAGGTTGGTGTTGCTGTAAACATTCTTTGCAGTCCTGAAATGACTCCCGATGCAGTCACCATGATCATGCTGGAGAATCTTCCAGACCTTGGCTCGATTGGCGTTCCGATTCTCAATGAGAAGGATTCGAAGAATGTCTTCGCTGTCAGTCCTTTCACTGCCAATTCGGTCAAGCTTGTGTTCGCGCCGCTGACTACGGATCCAACCAAGAATCTTGCACTTCATATCGCAACGGTAAGTGCACGGCTTCGACTTCTCTCCAAGGCTGGCAATGATTTGCTTCGCATTCTCTTCACCAATCGCTTTCGAGTGATGGATGAATTTACGGCTGACAAGCCTTCGGTTGCCACTGAGCATACGATGCGTCTGTCTACGGTGATGAGGAATGGTTCTGAGGAATTCTTCAAGAAGGTCAAGGAATTGATTACTGACCTTGAAGTGCTCGAACGAGCCTGAGACAAACAAAAAGCTAGAAACGCGAAAGCCAGGATTTAGGTCCTGGCTTCATGCATTTAAGTTGTTTGATTCTATCAGCCGATTGAGTATCCGTTACCAACTGCAAGAGCAGCGGATAGAGCGGAAGTGAATGCAGCGATTGATCCTGTGCTGATTTGGAAACCAACTTGGGTCATGCCTACGCCAATTGAACCACCGAAACTTTTTAGGGTTACGTAGTCTGATGCGGGGTTACGCAAAAACGCATAAACGCTTCCACTAACGTTTTGGACTGAGAATGAGCTTGTGAATACTTCGTTTGGAGTTGCCATCTTTTTTTTACCTTTCCTCTTGGCGAATAATCACACGCCTGGGTATGCCTTAACTAGTGTTTCGTTTTCCAAATCAACATAAATTGTTGAACTACCTGACAAGGTTGGATATTGAGTTGGAAGAATGTTTGTTAGAGCAGCAACTACATTCAAAGTGCCTGAACCACTGACGAAAAGTTTTGCAACCTTTAGTTTTAGAGTCATGGATGAGCTTGGAAGGACAGTGATTTTGTTGGAGCCTGTCATACCATCTGCGGTGAATGAAGCATACATGTTTGTACCACCACCATTGGTGAGGTATAGTTCTGATGTAACCCAAGGAAAGCTTGTGGTTTGACCCCCAACTACATCAACCGCATACGGCCAACCGCTTGCGATAAATTCTGCAACATTGTTCATGCCCGCTGTGAAAAATTGAGGAAGATGTGCCATATTGACTTTCTAAGTATCAAACGAACTTAATATTACTTGTGTGAATATAGACTTCCTCTTGGAATCTCTCAAGAAACACTGGAATGAGATACGTTGTCTCTTGCTGAGTCATATCATAGTTCTGTGTGTTTTGCTTTGTGGTGTCTTTCATGAATCCAAAAATGGTTTGGATTGCATCACCAGAAATATAGCCTGTTTCGCCTACGATTACGCCACCGACACTATCAACAGCATGAACACCATCTTGTCTTACGACTGGTTTCTTGCTTTCGTTTAGTCGGAGCTTGTAGACAAAGGCTACGCTCTTTCCATCCTTGTTCGTAACAGTGTTATCCTTGTTTACGACTACTACTCTTTCTTTAAGTCTTGTTGTCATTCTTCATCTCCATCTACAATAATTGCCTTGCAAGAAATTGCCAAGCTAATAACCGAACATGCATATGAAACAGCACTTAGAGTTACTAGAACAGGATCTTGAATTCCTTCATCAAATAAATTGCACCATTGGCCTGTACGTGCATTAAAACCAAATTGCTTATCTTCCTCAGTTTCATTCTTCAATTTTTGCATAGCATCATGAAAAAGGAATTCAGTAGGATAGCCAGCATTTTCGATAATTGTTCTAAACGGAGATTCACATGCCTTGATAAAAGCCTGATATCCAAGAACGAAACCATCTTGTGAGCTAAGTCCATAAGCAATGGTTGGAAGTTGTTCTTTAAGTTTTTGGGCAACACGAAGTAATGCAAAGCCTCCACCTGCTACAACACCTTGTCTAGCTGCTGCTAGAGTAGCATTCAAGGCATCGTCGATTCTATCCTTACGTTCACCAACCTCTGCCTCTGTAGAGCCTCCTACTTTGATTACAGCAATGTTACCTGTAACCTTAGCAAGTCTATTTCTAACTCTCTCTGCTTGCTGTGAATCTAAGTCACCATTACCAAGAATATCTTGAAGCTTCTTTGTAAGGCCAGCAATTCTTTCAGTTGTTTCTGGTGATGCATCTGGAAGGAAGATACTATTGTTTCTGTTTACTGTTGCCTTCGCAAGTCTTCCTAGTTCACGAGGTGTAACCTTCTTAAGTGTTGTTCCACTGTGACCACCAAAAACTTTTGTTCCAGTAGCTTCTGCTAAATCTTCCAAAAGCTCAATACGATGCTCACCATAACTTGGTGCCTTGATAACACAAACATCTAGCGTCTTACGAGCCTTGTTTGAAACCAATGTATTCAAGGCTTCACCTTCAACATCTTCACAGATGATTAGAATTGGCGTCTTTGTTGAAACAGCATGCTCAAGCAAATGAACAAACTCAGAAATCAAAGAAAGCTTTTGATTTGCAATGAAGACCAATGGCTTGTCTAGTACAGCATGAGACTTTTCGCTATTGGTTACAAAGTAAGGGTTGATGTAGCCATTATCTACAAGCATACCATTAGTGAGTGATAGAGTTGTCTGGAAGTTTTTTGAAGACTCTACAGTTACGATACCATCTAAGCCAACTTGATGTACTGCATCAGCAATTAGAGCACCAAGTTCTTTGTCACCATTTGCAGAAATGGTTGCAACATTTACAGATTCATTGTGAGTTGTAATCTTTGTGGTAAGTCCATGAAGAATCACTTTTGTATCTTCAAGAGCCGATTCCATTCCTCTTTTCAATTCAAGAGCAGAAGCTCCCATAGAAAGCTTCTTGTATCCATCTTCAAGAAGGGTATAAGCAAAGACGGTAGCAGTAGTGGTGCCATCACCAGCAACCTCATTAGTTTTTGATGCAACCTCTTTGATGAGAGAAGCACCAATAGCTTCTAGTTTTGGTTTAAGATGAATGGACCTTGCTACAGTTACACCATCTTTGGTGATTGTAGGAAATTTGTCATAGCCTTGTTCGATGATAACGGTGTTACCTGATGGACCCATCGTTGTCTTTACAGCCTCAAATAATTTCTTGGCTCCAACAAGTACCTTGCTAAATTGCTCTGACTCAGAAAATACAACTTCTGTTGATTGATTCATTGACTATCCTGACTAATTTTGTTAATAGTAATCTCAGCTAAGTCTATATCACTTTTCTCTAAATCCTCGGGCATCATGTAAGTAAATCCACCATTGCCGTCAGGAATCTTGATTCGTATTTTTGTCTCTGCTGTTATTGGGGAAACTGTAAGCTCATCCTCTTCATGAATTACTGGCTCGAAATAGCCTTCATTCTTTGGTTTAGGAATTGGTTTCTTCTTTGAAGGTTTGGCAGGCTTCTTCTTAGTTGGCTTAGCAGCTACCTTACGAGCAGCCTCTTCACCAGCTAGTTCTTTGAATGTTTTGTTTGGAACATCAATGTATTCGCCGTCATCTTCGGTATCTTTTTCTTGAAGTGCACTGGTGAGAATCTCAAGAGAGATTTCATCTTGATACCAAGCTTTCAAATTGGAAGTTGCTAGCTTGACATTTCTACCAATGGTTTCGAGAAGGTCTTCAAAAATTTTGTTTTTGAGTTCATGAAGATTGCCAAAAATTTCAAAGTTCTCTTCTGGAAGTTTGTTGGTTGTGATCATCTTCCTGCTTTTTGCGGGACCAATCATAATCTTCAAAGATACTTCTTCTTGAATACCATTGGTAGACAAGTTCTTGTTTGTGATTTGGCCACAAACAATACCAGGAAGAATACTTCTATCATCCTTTTTCAAAAGGAAGACAGGATATCCAACTTCAATTTTTGGTTCGTTTTTCATTTTAGATTGCGAAGTTGAGCTTCATAATCTTCTGTCAAAACCAAAACGATGTTTCCACCGTTGTTGAGCTTTTGTTCATATGGATGAAGATCAAGCTTTCTGATTTCTGCTCTTAGCTTCTCTTGGTTTGTTGTACTTTCAACCAAGCGAATGATTCTTTCGATTGCGCTACCATGTAATTTCATATGTCACCTTTTCTTTTGCGGAACAAGCCCAGCAGCCCTCTTGATCAAAGCAAAGTCTTCTTCAGATAAAATCTCTTTCATGATGTCTGCGTTGATGAAAAGCTTAATGTCTCTTTCGACAATTGGCATTATGCCATCATTGGTTTGTTCAAATTCTCCTGTTTCGCGCCATTCCTGAACAAACAATGTTCTTGGGAATTCTTCGTCGGCATCCACTTCAATGTATGGAAAGAGATCCATAGTAGAAGAATCAGGATTAGATTCGTCTGCATCCATGTAATAAAGGATTGGAACCTTTAGTTCTGCCTTCTCAGCCATCACTCACCACTTCCTGTCATTTCTTCAATAACGGTAGTATAGAGATCAAATGTGTCCTTGTTGTCAACAGACTCCATAAGCTTCATAAAACGAATAGCTTGTTTGAGAACCTTTTGGTCAATACGATCTTCATATTCTTCAACGAGATTTTTACGGTCTTCGTTGAGAAGAGCAATTTCGTTTTCTACAGTCTTGTAACGTTCAAGAAACTCACCAAGTAGTCTCTTAAGTTCTCCAAGCTCTACAGGTGCACGATCAGGCGCTTCTTTTCTTTTTCTAGGCATGTGTCTTCCTCTTTGTTTCAAGAGAGTTTAGACATGCCACAAGAAGTTTCAGACTAACTTGTTACTTTTCATGAAGTATTGTAGCAATTTAGGGTCAGTCTTCGTTTTCCATTCTTGATAGAACTTCAACAACATTTCTTTTCTTTGATTTACATCTGTTACATTTTTCATGGAAGCAGCGAAATCTCCAACCAATCTTTGAACAGCCTTTGTTTGAATATCTCTCTGCACTTTTGGATTCGAAAGTAACAATTGTAAAGACGCAGCGTTCTTTTTCACTTCTGGATTATTTGCGGCAGGCTTTGCCTTATCTGTCCATTGAGAAATTTTCTGCATGATGTTTTCTGCTAGAATTTTTTCGTCATCAAACATTAGTAATCGCCTCCCATATCTCCGCCCATGTCACCACTAGTTCCACCACCAGAAGATGCATCCTGATTTGAACCAGGGCCACGTGCTGTAGTCAATCTGTTGGCAGCAAAGGTAGCATTACGTAGTCCAACCTGTAGAGGATTTCCTCTGACACCAGCAATGCCTGAGAGGGCATCTACAGTGAAGCTAAGAGTACGTGGAATAGTTTTTGTGCCCAAATACAAGGCTGGATTCAACATGAACAAGAATGCTTGGAAATCTGTAAGCTGTGCAGTTCTCCAAAGAGCTTCTAGAACATCTGGATAACGTTCGTCAATAGAGGCAAGATCCTTTTGAATCTTGAGATTCATTTGGTCAATGTTGTTTTGCATTCCAGAGATACTCATGAAAGGATTCATTGTATCTACAGCGGCTCTACCAACCTTTTTGGTTTGGCCCACAATATTTGCGGCTGTTCTTTCTGCTTCTCTACCGAAGAGTCGTACAGTATTCATGATTTGTGTACCAACCTCTGCAAATGGCATGTCTTCATTCAAGAAGGCATATTCACTTTCAGGATAGATGTTGGAGTATTCTTTAATCAGTGACCTCATTAGATGCCCGTTCTATTTCCTTTAGATAGAGCTCTTTCATCCATTGAACGACTTTTCCATTACCATACACCTTACTCGAAGCTAACAATGAATTTAAAATTGTCATGTATGCTTTACTCTCATCAAAGAGTTTCTCAACTTCAATTCTAGCCGTACCACCAGTTCTATTCTTCCACTCTAACAATACCAACAAGTCATTGTTATTGATTCTGATTTTTTCTGTTCCTCTATGTCTTAGAGAAAAGCCCCAAAGCCATCTTTTCCTTGGATGAGTTTTGTCATTGAGGAATCGTTTAAGAGTAATCCAAGAAATGTCAGGTTCAAAAGTTTCGATGGCCAACTGAAAGACAGGATGAAGGTCTTCTGGAAAGGAATCGAATGATTCGTAGACAGGTCTAGGCTTATAGACTCTTTTTTCTTTGTAGAATGGTTTGAACTTTTGGTAAGAAGTTTTGAGATTAGCCTTCTTGAGTTCTTCATAGAAATCTTCCTTGTATTTAGGCTGTTCATTCATTTCAAGAACAAGATTGTCAGGCACGAAAACATTCTCGGATATTTCACAAACAGGCTTATTGTGGAAATCCTTGATGCTTATTTGCGGCTTCTTTTTTTTACGAATTCGCTTTGACATATTTAGACTACAATCGAGTTTAACAATTTATGGCTGACAAAGACGAGAACTTCTTTAACCGACTAACAAAACTTTTCAGTAGCGGTCCAGCTATTCAAAAATTCGTTAGACAGTCCAACTACAAACTAAGCATTGATGCAGCTACAACCGTAAAGCAAACCTTCCAAACCTATGGACGTGCTTTTGGTGCCGAATCAAAATCTCTACCAACTGGCGGTCGTCAAGACGTTGCTGTCAATCGTATGGCACGCTATGCAATCTTTGAAACCATGGATATGGTTACTCCAGAAATCTCCAAAGCATTAGATGTCTATGCAGATGAAATTGCGGGCGCTGATGATAGAGGCAAAAACTTTCATATCTTCTGTGAAAAGCCAGAAGTCAAACGAGCACTCAACGAACTTTTCTATGAAGTAATGGACATTGAAAATACCATTCGTTCCTATATCAGAAACTTCATGAAGTTCGGAGACTTCTTTTTGTTCCATGAAGTTATTCCTGGTGAAGGTATTGTAGCTATCATTCCTCTTCCTACAAATGGTATTGAAAGACTTGAAGGCCATATTAAAGAAGACCCTTTTGCTGTTCAATTCAAGTCCATTGTAAACAAGGGAATCATTTACGAAAACTGGCAGGTAACACATTTCAGATTGCTTTCCAATAGCATCTTTCTTCCATATGGAACATCTATTCTAGATCCTATTCGTAGAACATGGGATCAGCTTTGCATGGCAGAAGATTCAATGCTTACTTATCGTGTTGTTCGTAGCCCTGAGAAAAGACAAATCTTTGTTGAAGTTGGAGCTTCGGCAGACAAAGACATTCCAAGCTACATGGAACAGGTAAAGTCTCAATTCCGTTCGTTGGGTCATGCAGATCCAAATACAGGGCGTGTTGACTATCGTTACAATCCAGGTTCAGTAGAACAAGATATTTTCATTCCACAACGTCAAGGTGTTCCTCTAATCAAAATTGAAAGTCTTCCAGCTAATGTCAATGCTACAAATGTAGAAGACATTGCTTACCTGCAAAACAAAATGTTTGCAGGTCTTGGTGTTCCAAAACCTTATTTGAACTATGATGACAATCTAAGCAGCAAGGCTACTCTTGCTCAATCTGATATTCGTTTCTCAAGAACAATTTCGGCCCTTCAAAAAGAAATCATTTCTCAATTCGAAAAGATTGCCGCAATTCATTTGTATGCCAAGGGATTTGTTGGAGACGATCTCATCAACTTCAAATTCAAGTTTTCAAATCCTTCTTCCGTTGCTGTCCAACAAAGACTATCTCTTTGGAGCACAAAGTTTGATACAGTTCAAAAGGCAAAAGACCAAGGCGTAGTAGACCTTTATTGGATTCAAAAGAACATTCTTGAGCTTGGTGATGATGAAGTTGCAATGATCACCAGAGGAATGAGAATCGATAAACTCAGAGCTAGCGAGCTTGAATCTTTGGCTATTGAAGATGGTACAAAGGATGCACAGGTTTCAGATAACTTTGATGGAAGCGGATATGATGTTCCAGATACTACAGGACAACCATCTACTCCAGTATCAGATCCAGCACAAGCAGGAACAGATCCAACACGTCAAGCTGGTCTTGTTCCAGTTTCCAATAAACCAGCACCACAAGTTAATAAAGCACAAGGCTTTACCTTCAAAGATGGTTCAGGAGATAAGACAGGAAAGCCTGTCTTCATCAATAGGTCTGTAGAACGTTCAAAGCATAACTCTAGAAGAAGAATGAACGCAGGTGAAGGTGCATATAACCTTTCTATGCCTGACTTCGGCAAAATGCTTTCACCTGATAACAAATACTCAAGAGATATCTTTGGTGTAAAGAATGATTTCAAAAACCTCTTTGAAGAAGATATATTTGAAATTGAACAAAGAGAAGTTGTTCCAATTGAAGAGAAGTTCCATCGTAATGAAATTGTAAAATGTTTGGGCAACTTTGATAAGAGCCTGAACATTAAACGACATATTGATGGTCGTATCATTCTTACTGAAGAAGAGAATTTGGAAGAGTTAGAAGAGGCTGACGAAACATTAAGCATCATTGATGAGTTCTCAAAACAGAATAATCAATGAAAATGATGTTACAGGCTTTGTAACATGTACTTAGAGATTGGTTTCCTGGAATAATAAATGGCTACATTCAAGCACAACAAGAAAAAAAATCTTTTGCTACTTTGGGAGTTTTTCTCTTATTACATGGCAGATGCTATTTTGGAAAACAAAAACGTGGAGTCAGCAAAAAATGTTGTATCCAAATATTTGTTCGCCAACAAACAACTCAAAACAGAATTCGAACTTGTCAAAAGTCTTCTTGAGATAAAAGGTTTGAAGTCCCCAGATGTAGCAGCAAAGACTCTTCGTAAACTTGAAGAAGTTGCAAAACAAATCAATCTTGAAGAGTGTGAAGGAGCTAAGAACAAGCTTCTCGCTGAACTTGCTCGTATTGATGATTCTAAGTTCTACAGCCGCAAAATCAATTCTGAGTTCTTTAGAAATGCTGCTCTTGCTCATACACTAGTATCGTATTGGGCAGGACGTCCAGGAGTTTCACTTCTTGAAGCTGCAAGACTAGAAGACCACTTCATTGAAAATTTCCAACATGTTCCAGAAGAGAAAGTTCTCAAAGAGGATCTTCTTGAGCTTGAGAAGGAAGACATTGATAACCTTGTTGTACATGTCATGAATAAGAAGTTCAATGACATCTATATGAAAGAGTTCAATGACATTCAACGAGCAATCTTGAAGGAATGGGTTTTTGTTCAAGATAAGCCAGATGTAAATTTGGATGGCGAAATCTCATTTGCTGACAAGCTAAAGATGATTCGTGAAGAAACCAAATCTTTCCTTACCAATACAAAGAAAGATGCAATGGATAAGCATCAAGAAAGTTTTGTTGCTGTATTGGATGAAGCTTTAGCTAAGATTGTTGAAGCGGATAACAAACCAATTGATGATAATTTGGTGGCCCTCCATCTAAGTCTTGTCGAAATGATTATTGATATTAAAAATTCCTCGAAACAGGAAGGTGCATGATGTTACTACTAAAAGAAACAGCAGACTTCTCATATGATGCTCCAATCGCCTCTGAAACAAATCCAAAAGAGCTTGTTGTAAAAGGTTTGATTCAAAGAGCTAATGCAGAGAATCATAACAAGAGAATCTATCCTAAAGACATTCTATTCTCAAAGGTTCAAAACTACATTGATACCAAAGTAATTCCTAAGAAAGCTTTTGGAGAACTTGATCATTGTGATGAGGCAACAGTAGAATTCAAAAGAGTCTCTCATGTCATTGATAAGATTTGGTTTGAAGGAGATGATGTATGGGCATCCGTACGTATCCTTCCAACACCAAACGGTGAAATTCTAAAAGTCATCTTTGAATCGGGATCAACTGTTGGTATTTCTTCTCGTGCTCTTGGTAGTGTACAGAAGCATGGAGATGTTAGCATTGTCAATGATGACCTTCATATCATTTGTTGGGACTTCGTAACAGAACCATCAACACATAATGCGAACATGGTAAAGGAAGCTAGAGAGCTTACTGAGAGTGAACTAAAGAAAGTTCTTTCAAAGGAAGAACAAATTGAACGTTCAATTCGTCACCACTTACTAAACTCATTCTGAAATGACTAAAACACAATTAAAAGAAGTTATCAAAGAGGCAATCTTGGAGCTTGTTCAAGAGGGTCATATTTCTTTTGGTAATTCCTCAGCACCACCACAAAAAGAAACTCAAAAGTTTCGAACCGAAGGTCATCAGTTAGCTCAGATGATTCGAAATAATACCAATCCACAAACAATCAAACAGATTTCACAAAATCCAAATGCAAGTAGTTTCTTGAATCTATTAGCAGACACAGCCGAAAATACATTACCAAAACTCAAGGAAGCCGAAGAGTTTGGTGAAACGGCAGAGGCACGTGAAAGGTTTGAGGGCTTGTTTCCAGCAGAACTAAAAGATAAGTTCAACAAATTGTTCTCGGAAAAGTGAATATGTCATCTTTCATCGTACTTATTGGCTAATAGCACATTGAGTGTTTGTCCTTGAGGGCGTATAAATATGGCAAAAAATTACAGAGGAAGATATCCAATAGCAACCCCACCAAATCCAAGTCAGGTATTTGATTTGGGTAAGTCGGATGCTTCAACACTTGGCCTAGCTTATCCTAAGTCTCCATTGAATCAACTTGGTTCAGATGCAGATGATGTACTAGCAGGAGAATTCCTAAAGAGAGTTCTTGGAGAAGGAAACTATCCACCAGAGTATGATGTTGTATTGTTCCCTGACGGTGTAAAGCGTGACTACGGTGATGCTCCAAATCTTGATGAAGTAGTAGTTGGTGGTGGTGGTCTTCCAGGTTCACCTTACGCACCTAACATTGCTTCACCAGCAGTTGGTGTAGACCCAGCTTCCGTTCCAGCAGTTGGTGTAGAAATTACCAATCGTTTGAAGGGTGCAGGTTCTCCATTCCCAGCACGTCCTACAACAAACAAACCAGACAAGTCCTCGAAGCTTATTGCTCAACAAACACTTGTCAATCTCAAGTTTGGTAGCTCAGAGCCTAATGGTTGATCTTAAAGGAACGACATGAAAAAGACACAATTATTCAAAGACGCAATACTTGAAGCGAGAGAGCTTAGGGAACTAGCTGAAAAGCAAGTTCGCAATCAGCTAATGGAAGAACTTTCTCCAATCATCAAAAATGCTCTTTCAAATCACCTTTCTAGTTTGTTGAACGAACAAGAAGGATTGGAAGTAAGCGAGACTGAAGAAGGATTGGCTGGCGCAGAAGAAACTGCGGGCATGCCAGTAACAGCTACATCAACAGGTGTAGAAGTTGCAGATGAAATCAAACCAACATCAGTTGATGCAGTTTCGGTTCCAGAACCAGAAATGCCAATGGACTCAGTAGGTGGTCTTGATATTCCTCTTCCTGGTCCAGATGGTATGATTACCATTAGTGTTGATGATCTCTTCAACAAGCCAGGTGAAGTAATTCAAGCTGTAGATGGCTTGGGTGATAAGGAAGCTGTAGTAGCTCCAGAGGTTGCTGCAACAGAAGAACCAGCAATGGACGCAATGCCTACAGGCGGTGACCTTCCTGCTCCTGTAGATGCTGGTGGTATGGCACCAGAAGATGAACTCTTTCCTATGAATGAAAGTCATCGTAACAAATTTCTCCGCGTTCTTGGTTACATCATTGACCAAGAGAAGACGTTGACAGAAAAAAATATCAATGAAAACAAAATTACCAGCATTGAATGCAGTTTGATCGCTCTTGTAGAATCAGGCCAAAATCTAGTGCAAAAGAAGCTTATTGAATCAAGCGATTTGTCGCTTTGTAAAAAAAGAGCAACTTTAATCAAAAATAGTCTACAAGAAAAAATGAATACTGCACTTAAGCAAAATAGTTACAATCAAAGCAATCAGGAAAAAGACGGAGAAACAATGGCAACCAACAACACACTAAAAGCACTCTTTGAAGAATCCGAACTAGCTTTTGATAAGCTCAACACTGATTCTGCGATGAAAGAATTGGAAGCTAAGCAAAATAAGCTTAACGGCCAAGACCCAGGTCAAGAAGACATTGGCGAGAAGTCAAAGGACGGTGACTGGAGCGAAGAGGGTGCCGATGAGGCTGGCAAGGACACAAACACAAAGTCAGCCCTTGAGGAAGCCATGGAGCTTTTCCAAGCTGCTCTTAGCTTGAATGAAGACGATGACATGTCAGTAGTTGACGGCGGTGGTTCAGAACCTCCAATGGATGCTCCAAATGACGGTCCAGGAATGGACGATGCAGCACCTTCTGATGATGGTGACTTTGACATCGAAGCTCTTCTCCAAGACTTTGAACAACAACTACAAGATCACGGCGTTGACATTCAAGGACTCGACCTTGATGTATCAGGCGCAGGAGCCGAAGGCGGAGAAGATTTTGATCTTCACTTCAGTCTCGATGACGAATCAGGAAAGATTGTTCCTGGCGGTGAAGAGCCTTCAGAACTTGATGATGAATCAGGTTTCGGCGGAGATGAACCATCAGATGAAATGGTAATTGCAGAAGCAACAAAGGCAGTCAAGTTGGCAAAAGCAAAGCTTAAAGAAGCTTACGAAAAAGCCGCAGACCAAGACCTTTTCCTTGCCAAGACCAAGAGTCTTAACTTGCTCATGATGTCAGAAGCTATCACAGATAGAAAAGACAAATTGGCAGCAATTGCAGCCCTAGACAAGGGAACAACAATCAAAGAAGTAGAAGCAATCTACGGTAGAATTAAAGCTTTCAAACAACAAAAACTCCAAGAGAGTAAGCTTGCTCGAAACGGTAAGGCCGCGGCTGGTACTGGAAATAGCAATGTGATTTCTGAGAGTGCAAAGATTGAAACTCAAAAGAATGAGAATAATTCCTTCATTTCAAGACTTCAAGAACTTGCAAAAGTAACTAAATGAGAATTTGACAGAAATCAAGCTATATAAGAATAAGGTAAAATTAAAATCATGGCAAACTTAGACACAGCAAAACAGATCCTTCAAGAAACATATGACAAACGTCATGCGAAAGATAATGATCGTTTGATTGGTAAGTGGAACAGCATTGGTCTTCTAAAGGGACTTACAAAGCGTTCGGCTGGCCAACTTGCTCAGCTTCTAGAAAACCAAACAGCACACTTCCTTGCAGAATCCAATGCCATCACAACTGGCGGTGCAGCAGGCGTTGCTTCAGGTAACTTCGTAGGCTACGCAACAATGGTATTCCCAATCGTTCGTCGTTTCATGGAAAGTCTCTTCGCAACAGACCTCGTTGGTGTTCACGCACTCGACAAGGCACACGGATTGATCTTCTACATCGACTACGCATACGGTAACAACGTTGGTGGTGATAGCGATATCAACCTCATAGGTACCCCAGACAGCGTTTACAAGAAGGCAGATGCAATCCTTGGTAACCCAAAGGGTTCAGCACTTCAAGGCGGCGCAACAGCAGTTGGTGGTCAATATGACCTCGTAGGATACGGCTACTCCAAGGTCTCCAAGAGAGCAACTGGCGTTGCAGCAGTAGATTTCGGCGCATGGACATCAGGCACAACCTGGTTGTCAACAGGAACAGTTGCAGCAGCAGCAGACTTCGTAGGCTACAATGCACGTTTCACCGACTACGACCTCAAGGTTTCAAGCGACTTGGCAGACAATACTCTTGACTACACATTCGCAATCATGACAGTAGCAGCATTGCAAGCAGCAATTCCAGGTGCGGATCTTTCCAACCTTGACCAAGTTGCAATCACAGCTTTCAGCACACCAGGCGGTTCAGCAGAATGGGGTTCTACCTACCAAGGTGGTTCAGGCATTCTCAACCTTCGTAAGTTGAATGTTCGTGGTACATGGGACGGAGCACGTTTCAAAGTTGATGCGTACGCAGGTACACACGTCTTGTTCGTTCTTCGCTTGAGCAACACAGGCGCAGCCCCATCAGGAACACTCACATTGTCAGCAGCACTTGCAGACAGCCTCCAAGTAAATGCAGACGGTTCAAGCTTGACCCTTCCATCATTCGAATCTGACCTTGCGGTTTCCCCAAGTCCAGTAATTCCTGAAATGGATATCAGCATCACATCGACAAACGTTGTGACAACAAGCCGTAAGCTTCGTACCAAGATCACACCAGAAAACATGCAAGATGCAGAAGCATACTTCAACTTCGACTTCGAAGCTGAAATCAACGAGATTCTCACCAAGGCTCTTTCAACAGACGTTGGTAACGAAATTCTCCACGACTTGTTCACACAAGCTTCCGCAGCTAAGTATTTCTGGTCAGCAGCCCCAGGCCGTATGGTTAACAAACTAAACGGAACAGAAATCCAACAAGCAACCTCACTTAGCTCAGGTCCAATGATCTTTACTAACCAAGGTGAATGGTATCAAACCCTTATCAAGACCATCAACGATGTTGGTGCTGCGATCAAGAAGAAGACACTCATGGGTAACGCTAACTTCATCGTTGTTTCAACCGAAGTTGCGTCCATCATCGAAGCAATGCAAGGCTTCAAGTCAGATGTCAAGATTGACTCAGACGGTCAAGTTTCAGACACCGTGTACACAGGAACAGAAATCGCAGGATCTTTGAACCGTAAGTACAAGGTTTACGTAAGCGCACACGTTCCAACACAGAAGATTCTTGTTGGATACAAGGGAACTGGTATCTCTGATACAGGTTACTACTACTGCCCATACGTTCCAGTTATCCTCACCGACGCTATCCCACGTCCAGAGGACTTCGCAAAGACCAAGGGTGTTATGACACGCTACGGCCGCAAGATGATTCGTTCGGATTGCTACGGAACCGTTACCGTTCTCGACATGCACATCTGATAACTTCAGATAGAAACTAGAAGAGGCCAGCTATATGCTGGCTTTTTTGTTTAATCTACCGCTACTTACAAACATCAATGGCTACCTTCAACACAACACCAAATCCATGTCCTTTCAATTGGTATTCTGCTGATCCAGCCTTTCAAGCCGATGCAGACCGTGTTGTTACCTTTGTTATGAGACGACTTGGTGAGGATTTCCTCTCTGTTGAACTAACAAAGAAAATGGTTTATGCAGCTTTTGAAGAAGCTACAATGCTTCTCAATGCCAACATTATCGAATATCAAGCTAAATCAAATTTGACTTCTTTGCTTGGTACTCCAACAGGTTCTATTGACCCCAATACGGGCCTCCCAGCGGTCGGTACGGTCAACTTCACAGATACCTATATCTACCCTAGCCTTGACTGGCTAAACCGCCAGGCTGAGCCTTACCTTGCCTCTATTGGCTATGGTCAATCACAGGACACATACAGTGGTTCCATCAATATTTCTGCAAGTCGCCAAGATTACGATTTGTACACAGAACTAATTGACCAAAATGGTGTTCCATTAAGTGAATATTCATTTTCTGGTTCTTCACCAATGAGAGTTGTTGAAGTGTATCATTTCGCGCCATCAAACTTCATGTTCAATTCTAACTTCTATGGACAAACTGGTGGAGGTGGATTTGGTGTAGGTACAGTTGGAAACTATGGAACCAATGCATTGGCTGCTGCAACCTATCAACTACTTCCAGTCTTTGGAGATGTTCTTAGAGGACACATGCTTCAAACAGCTATGAATGTAAGAATGTCAACTTTCAGATATAGAGTATCAGGAAGAACATTGAGAATTTATCCAGCACCAAGAATTGATACAAAGCTTTGGATTAGAGTTATGTTCCCTTTGAATGTTGCACCTGGTGCACTTCCAAGTGGTTCATATACTGTGTCAGGTAGTTATTATTTGACTCCAGGTGGCTTTCCTGGACAGTTGGTTGGTGTAGGTGGAAACATTTATGGTTCAGCACATCCAGCAAATATTGCGGCTGGTCTTATCAACTACACAGGATTGAATCCTTGGGCACGTTCATGGATCTTCCAATACACTCTTGCCATCTGTAAAGAAATGGTTGGACAAGTTAGAACCAAGTTCAAAAACTTTCCAATTCCTGGTGCAGAACTTGAACTAAATGGTGACGTGATTCTGACACAAGCTAAAGAAGAAATGGAAAGACTTCTCAATGGAGAGAATGGCCTTATCTCAACTCTTGATAGTTTGACTTATGACAAGCTTGCAGAGAGAGAAGCTACCAAAGCAGAAAACATGATGAAGCAAATGGCATTCTTGCCAATTCCACCTACTGCATTGAGCTGGGGATGACGGAAATAAACCTCCCCTAAGTTACGAAAACAGTTATACTCTACCTTATGAGTGACATCTACTAACACTCAAATAGGTAAAAATGAAAAAATATTATCAAGGCTTTTCAAAAGAAGCTGGCGTCTACAAAATCATCAACACACAAAATGGAAGAATCTATATTGGTTCAGCAAAAGAATTCAAAGAGCGTTATAAAGGACATTTAAAACATTTGCGAGCCAATAAACATTCAAACAAATATCTCCAACATGACTTCAACAAATGTGGTGAAGATGCTTTTGAGTTTCATGTCATTGAAGTTGTTCCTAACAGCACAAAGGAACAAAGATTTGATGTTGAACAAAAATATCTTACTGAGTTTTTTGATAAGCAAGAACAATGCTACAACATTAAATCTGTTTCGGTTCAAGATGAGAGAAGTGTATTTTCTAAAGACCCAGAAAAGACAAAAGAGAAGTTGAGACAGAAATCAAAAGCATTGTGGCAAGATCCTGTTTATGTAGAGAAGAGAATTTCTGGTCTTCGAAAGCTGAATGAGAATCCCGAATATAGAAAGAAGCTTTCTGTTGCTCAGCAAAAATCATGGGATGAAAAAAGAGGAGAGCGAACAACCAAATCTTCTATGACAATGAAACAAAAGTTCATTGATAATCCAGAGTTTGCTGCAAAGTCGAAAGCTAATCTCATTCCAAACAAAGCAAAACCTGATGAAGAGTATTCATTGAAGCCAGCACTTATTACTCCAGATGGAGAAGTATTGGATAATATTCGCAATGCCAAGAAGTTTGCAAGAGAGCATGGATTGGATACAAGTGGCATCTATAAGGTTTTGAAAGGTCAGCTTAAAAGCTATAAAGGATACAGTTTGTTTTGATTGGGCTACTTATTGTGGTCATGAAACAAGAGTTACTTACAGAAATTCAAAGCCTTCTAACTCTATTAGAGGTTCGTACTACATTTAAATGGAATGAATTCAAAAAGCTTACTGACCCAAAACAAATCCTTCAGTATGCATTAGACCATCTTGATCCTTTGGGCAAAGGAACATCCCGAATGGCCTTTCAAACAGGTAACTCAGGACAAGTTCTTAAAGTTGCTTTGAACAATAAAGGTTTGGGTCAGAATAAAACAGAAGTTGAAGTGTATACCAATCCAGCCACAAAAAATGTTGTATGTCGTATCTTTGCAGCAGCACCAGATTACTCATGGCTTGTTGCAGAACCAGCAAGAGAATTTAAAGTTGGCTTCAATGGTATGACTGAATTTTCAAACATCACAGGTATTCGTTGGGCAAGCTTTGAAAAGATTGTTTCAGAGATTGGACATTATGGTAATTCTGATGACTTGGTTTATTTCCAAGGCAACAAATTTTTGAATGGTGTTCTTGCTATCATGAAGAACAGCGGAGTTGCTTCTGGTGATCTTGTACGACTTGATCATTATGGTAAGGCTGCTGATGGACGTGTTGTATTGCTTGACTATGGTCTGACACCAGAAGTTTGGAAGCAGTATTATGGTGCCAAAAAGCAAATGAAAAATGATCAGGTTGTTGATGTTCCAGGAAGAGAATCGACACAACATTACATGTCTCCACAAGATATTATGATGGCTCGACAAAGAAAATCAAGTAAGTCAAACCAATCTAATCAATCTAACCAAACAAGGTCAGTAACTCCTGCACCAGTAAGTCCACAAAACGCTGACTTACCTAATACAGCACCAAGCAGACCTAAACGTAGAGCACAACCACAAGTAGGAGCATAATGGCAAGACTATTCATTACAGATAAAGAACAGTCATTGGTTGCCGATTGGACCAAAGAGTTCATGAAGGATGTTAATGGGCAGTATGTCTACTACTATCCAGTTTCTACTATCAAGACTTTAGTTGATGACATTTATCAGGAAGCCGTAGAAAAAATCTTCGAGCGTCCAATCAAAATCAATGTCATGTGTGACCAAAGCAAAAGAGAAAATCAGGTTGGTACATTTGGTGTCTTTCAAAAGAAGAACACTATCGAAGTCTATTTCCATCTTAGAGATTTGCAAGATAAAGGAATTACCTTGTTTGATGGTGATTTCTTTGCTTTTGGAGACGAATTCTATGAGATTATGGATGTATGGGAAACCAATAATGTCTTTGGTCAAGAGGAATACAAATATGAAATGATGGTTGTTGGTAACCAAGCAGGAAATTCAGAGATTGAAATTCAGAATCTCAAACAAAAGCTTCTTGCTGGAAGAACATATGCAGATCATCATCCTCAAGTTCCGTTTGTACAACAGCGTGGTCTTGAAACAAATGAAGAAGGCGAGACAGCAGATTATAGAAGAGTTCGTGCTGTAATTGGAGACCAGATGCCAGAAATTGCATTGGGTGATGGTCCACGAAAAGTTGGGCCTGTAGATGGCGGTCTTAGAAACAGTATCTATGACGAATAATGTTTTGAACTGTATCTAATGGTATGTCAATAGAAATCAAAAACGATGGTACTGTCACTAGACAGACCATTCCTAATGACCCTAGGAACCCATCCTTGCTTCGTGTTGATGGTGTCTATGACTATCCTCCTGACCAAGAGTTTGCTCTTCCTGAGTGTGGCTTGTATGATGCTGATGCAGCCGTAGTTGGTCTCTTTAGAGACTCTATTGGATTTGATATCAAAGAAGTTTATGCTCAAAGCAAGATGGTGAAGATTGATAAGCCTCAAGTAATTTTTACTGGTGGCGAACGCTTTGCATTGACAAAGAAAAAATCTCCTCCAGTTGATAGAACCAAAAAGCTTTTGATGCCATCAATCAACATCATTAAGAAAAACATCACATTCTCTGTTGAAGAACAAAATCGTGGCATGTCTGATAAGTCAGGCAATATCGTAATCAAAAGAAAGCTCTCAGATGAATTTGATAGAGACTATCAATCCATCATTAACAAACTTGGTTTAAAACATCTAACAGGATTTCCAACTTCAGAATCAGAAATCAACGCTATCGTTGATGAGAGTGCACAAGAAGGTACAGTAGATCCAGTGATTAAAGAAGGTGGCTTACTTCAACCTCTAATCAAGAACAATGTCTATGAGATACTTTACATTCCTTCTCCAAAGTTCTTTATTTCAACATATGAAGTAACGTTCTGGACAAGTCATATCTCTCATATGAACTACATGATGGAAACATTGTATTCATCAATGCTTGCACAAGAGAAAGCTTTCAAGCTTGTAACTCCAGCAGGCTATTGGTTCATGGGAATATTTGATGATGAAATACAAAATGGAAGTAACTTTGAGGACTACAAGGAAGAACAAAGAATTGTTCAATACACCTTTACTATGAAAGTCAAAGGATTCATTTTGCCAGCACAAAGAGGAACGAATGCTCATCCAGTAAGACGTTGGGTTTTTGCTCCAAAATTAAATCTTGATATTGTTCCATTGGATAAGCGTCCATTCAACAAAGAAAAACTCAAGGCTCAACAAAGCGTAGCGAATGCTATCATTACTGTTCCAGATAATGGTGATGGTGTTGCTTTGTTTAGTCTAGGAGAAGAAACTTCTTCAGAAGACATGAAGCAATCTGAGGATAAGACACTTCTATATGAACAAGATGGTTTGTATGTTCAACAGAAGCAAAGATATGATAGACGTGATGAGACTGTGACGCAGTTTTCTAAGAAGAGTGACTGGGAACAGTTTAAAATGGCTGCGTATAATGAAAAACGAAAACGATTGGGTAGGTGAGTTGTCTACCAAATGACCCTTTTATAGTTGGATGAAAGAAATCCTAGAACAATTTTCGTTCTATTGCCCAAAAAAATATGATGCCTGGTCTGAAGGAGCTATTTAGGCATAACTTGTGCGAAAAGGGTGAAAACCAATGACAATCGACATTCAGACATTTCCAGGATATCAAGACAACGAACTTGACCTAACAAAAACATCTCAGGCGCCAGTCGGCATTCCCGCTGGTTTAATTGGTGCGGCTGAGAGAGGGCCAGCATTTGTTCCATGGAGTAATGGTTCATTCGCCGACTATGCAAATAGATTTGGTGGCTTGAATTCAAACTATCCATCAACTTATGCAGCAGATTTCTTTTTGGCAAACAGAGGAAATCTAACCTTCATGAGAGTTTTGGGTGCAGGTGCAAATCAAACCATTGCAGATATTGAAGCAACTAGAACAACTGGAACAGTAAAGAACGCTGGATTCTTCATCAGTGCTTCCGCTCAAGCATCAGGTGCATATCATGAAAACGCAGTTTCCTTCTTGGTAGCTCGTCATGATCTTGCAACCAACGAAGCTTTTGGTTTCCCAATCTTCACAAACAATGATTCATACAATGCAGCAACAGGCTCAGTAAATCTTGTTCGTGGTGTTCTATTCTCAGCATCAGGTTCCCGTATTCAATTCTTGAACACAACAGAAACCTATGCATTTGATGCAGACAGCTTTGTTACACCAGATTCGAATGGACTTTTCAAAGTTGCTATCTCAGCTTCAGTTGGTGCTGCATTTGCAAATGACGATGGATTCCCAGGCGTTCGTTTGTTCACAGCTTCTCTTGATCCACTAAGCGATAACTACTTTGCGAAGGTTCTCAATACAGATCCACAACGCTTCGAAGAATACAAGCACTATGTCTATGCAGACTTTGCTGTAGATGCCGCTGTAGCTTCCTGTGACGTTCTTACAGGCTCCGTTGGTATTGTTTCAGGTTCAGGTAACGTCTCAGCAGTGAGCGGCCTTCCAACCCTTCCATATCTACAAGCATTTGGTAAGTTCAACGCTCGTTATCAAACAGCTAAGACACCATGGTTCATTTCACAACCTTACGGACAAAAGGAATATGACCTTTTCCGCTTCAAGGCAATTGACGATGGTGAATATCCAAACGACAAAATCAAGATTTCTATCACAAATCTACAAGCATCCGTAGACCCAAGAAATCCATACGGAACATTTGCAGTTGCAGTACGTAAGTTTGATGACACAGACTTCGAACCTGTAATTCTTGAGCAATTCATCAACTGTACTCTTGACCCAGATTCAGAAAACTACATCGCAAGAAAAATTGGTGACCTTGCGTACACCTTTAATTTCGATGCCGAAAATGAAGATGACCGTAGAATTGTAGTAAGTGGACGTTATCCAAATATGTCTCGCTATGTTCGCGTAGAGCTTACAGACGAAGTAGAGAAGAAGGAAGCACCAGGAAACATTCTTCCATTTGGTTTCCGTGGTCCACAAATTCTAAAGACCAATCCACAATTCAATGACTTTACCGCTCCAGCAGCAGGTACAGCACGTTTGGTTGGTTCAGGAAGCGCAGTAACAAATCTTCTCAACGCAATCATTCCTCCACTTCCATATACCTTCAAGTCAACAAGAGGTGCAGCAAATCTTTCTGCAACTTACTTGGGACAACCAGGCGCAAACGAAGTAACAGACCCAAGACTATATTGGGGCGTAAAGACAACCACAGTTGAAGATGTTACCAATCCAAACATCAGCACAACTCTCAACCCACTTGTAAAGAGCTACACTCGATTCATGGGCGTTGAAAAGCTTGATATGCTTACAACTGGTTCTTACTCAGATGATCTAAACGAAAACAAGTTCACTCTTGCTCGCGTTGCCTTGAACAAGACAACTCTTGCACAAGTAACAGGTTCAGTTAGCAATGAAATGAGAGAGGCAGCATATGTCCGTAACGGTAACCCAGATGGAACCAATTACTTCATCACTGACCCAATCTCTTCCAATCCAAGAGTTACACTCGCAACACTCCTTCAAAGGGGTGAAAATGCAACAGTATTCAACCGCTTCAATCAATTTGCGAAATTCACAGTTCCACTATTTGGTGGATTTGATGGAACCAACATCTTGAGCAAGGACGATGCACTATTCACTGACCGCTCAACATCACAAGATGCTCGTGGAACAGAAACAGGACATGCAAACTCCTCACATGTTTCAAAGGGATTCTATACAGCACAAGCTGGAACAGGATTGAACAACTCAGCCGTACTCTCATTCAGAACAGCAGTTGACCTTTTGACAGATCCTTTCGTATCATCAATCAATATCCTTGGTATTCCTGCACAAAGAGATTCCTTTGTCACAGATTATGCTCTTCAATCAATGAATGATTATGGTCTAGGCGTATACTTGTACGAAATTCCTGATTTCAATACAAGCAACGAAAGAATCTTCTTCGGTGAAACTGGACAATACTTCGATGTTGAATACACCGCAGATAACTTTGAAAGTCGCGCAATTGACAATGAATTTGGTGTAGTTTACTACCCTGACTTCAAGACAGTTGACCGCATCACAAAGAAGAACGTTACTCTTCCAGCATCCATTGCAGGTCTATCAGCAATCGGTTATACCGACAAGGTTGCCTATGCATGGTTTGCACCAGCAGGATTCAACCGTGCGGCCCTTGATGGTGTTGTCAAGTCAACAGTTGTCAAGTTGAAGAAAGAACAAAGAGACAGACTTTTCGCAGTTGATATCAACCCAATCGTCAAGTTCCCAGGAGAGAAGGATTACGTTATCTTCTCACAAGAAACATTGAAGAAGGGTGAAGGTGTTCTTACCAAGATCAACGTTCAACGTATGACTGGAGACCTTATCCGTCAATGTGTTGACTTCGGTAATAGAAACTTGTTCGACAACATTGTTGATGAAACATACACTGTGTTTGCAAACGGTTTCAAGAACATTTGTGCTCCATTGCTAAGCAAGAAGGGTTTGAAAGAATTCAGAGTAGTCTGTGATTCCACAAACAACTCAATTGTTGATAGCCAAGAGAAGAGACTCAATGCTAGAATCTTGCTAGTTCCAATTGGTGCAGTTGAATTCATTCAACTTGATTTCATCATTGTAAACGGCTCAATCGATGTTGCTGTTAGCACAGCAAGCGTCTGATAACAAGTAAAAATTACTAAAGGTTTGAGCTTTTTGCTCAAACCTTCTGTTATTATTTGAATTAGAAGCTAGTTACTGGAAGTGAATAGGTGAAGGCTTAATGGCGCAAAATAATTTCCGCAGTGCTGGAGTAAACGTAAGAGTAATCGACCAAACAGGTGCCACTGGTATTTTGCCAACAGGTACACCTGCCGTTGTTATCGGTGCTACCCAAAAGGGTAAGGCTTTCGTTCCAGTTTTGGTTGGTACAGATATCGATTTTGTCAATGAATTTGGGGCAGCAAATAACGAATTCAACGAAGCTCCATTAGCATCTTTGGAATGGCTTCGTAATCAACAAGCATTGAACGTCGTAAGAGTTCTTGGTGTTGGTACTGGTGAACGTAGAACAGCAACAGGAACAAATGATGGTACTGTTGAAAGAGCAGGTTTCGTGGTTGGTGGTGAGCAACCTCAATATGAAACAGCTTCCTATGGTGAAATCGCAACCAACTCATATGCAAATGCTGGTGTTGAAGGACGTCTTCACTTCCTTGGCGCTGTAATGAGCCAATCACTAAATTCAACTTACTTCTCGGATGTTGGTAAAGCTGGTGCAGGTATTCCTGTCATCAGAGGCGTCATCATGGCTGCTTCAGGTGTATCCGTTACTCTTTCATCATCCCTTACAGGTGCGAACGTTGTAGGAGCTTCTAACCTCCTTCCAGGTGGTTCTGTAACTGGAGATGTTGTTCTATCTTCGGGTGGACAAGAATTCGTTATGTTCTTGAATGGACATAAGGGACTTGATTCCTTCTATCCAAATGTTGTTTCTGGTTCCTTCGACCCAGATGCACCAAACTACTTTGGTAAAATGCTAAACAGAAATCCATACAAGCTTGAAGAAGCTGGGTATGTTCTTTACGCAGACTTCCCAATTCATGCTTCTATTGCTACAGTTACAGGTGCATCAGCACTTACAGGCTCAGCAGTATTTGCAACACGTGAAGTTGCAGCATTCGTAATCACAGGTTCACAAGCTCGTAACGTTGGTACTGCAACAGTTCCAAACTACGAAAACTTTGAAGACCGTTACAGAACACCAAAGACACCATGGATTACATCCCAAAAACTTGGTGGTAAGCCAGAAAATCTTTTCCGTTTCCACGCTATCTCAGATGGTGAATGGGCAAATGAGAAAATCAAAGTTTCGTTCTCAAATATCACACCAGGTACAGGCGTAGATCCATACGCAAACTTCGATGTAGAAATTCGTGCCTTTGATGATGATGACAAGAGCAAGAAGACTCTTGAAGTTTTCCGCAGAGTAAACCTTAACCCAGACTCAACACGTTTCATTGCCAAGATCATTGGTGACAAAGACTTGTTCTATAATTGGGAAGCAGATATTGGTCGTCAGAACATTGTTGAAGTTGGTGACTATGACAGTCGCTCACGCTATGTTCGAGTAGAAATGGCAGCTATCGTAACTAACCAAGAAATCGATGCTTCGGCAGTTCCATTTGGTTTCCGTGGTATGCCACACTTTGTTACATCAGGTAGCGCTCCAATGCCAACCCTTACAGGTAATGCAGCAGGCGTATACGATGCAACAGTTGGTGGTAATGACGCACTCAAGAGATTGATTCAGCCTCCAATTTCTTTCAGAGAAAATCTCATTGTTGGTGCATCACCAAACCAAACAGTTGACCGTTCTTACTACTGGGGCATTCAAAACACCCGTAAGACAAACGCAGCACAACCAAATGTTTCGGTTGTAAAAGATGCAGCACTCAACTCTTTCACCAAGTATTACCCAGACTTCATGACAAGCAACATGAACATGGTTGTATATGATAACGAAGGTGATTCAGATACAACCGCAAATGGTATTCTTGACGCAGACCGTTTCAACTCAAATGGTTTCTCATTGAGCAACATTCTTTTGACTTATGAGCCAGATGGTGTTGGTTCGGCAAATGGTCCAGTTACTACTCTTACAATGACAGGCTGGAGATATGTTCGTGCAGGCGGCATTTCAGCTAATGCAACAGCTAAGACACGTGAACTTCGTACCACAGACCTTACAAACCCAACAGTAAGACAAATTGCTAAATTCACAACTCACTTCTTTGGTGGCTTTGATGGTGTTCGTAAGTTCAATCGTTCAACAAACATTTTGGCAAACCAAGCAATCAATGAGGAGCTTGACAACACTGACAGAGGCTTGACAGAAGGTCCAACCTTCACATCCTATGACAGAGCTATTGACCTCATCAGTGACGCAATTGAAACAGACTACAGCATTGCTGCAATCCCAGGTATCAGAAACCCAACGATTACAGATAAGGCATTGGTTTCGATTGAAGAACGTAGAGACGCATTCGTTGTCTTTGACATTCCTTACTACGACCAATCCAGCAACCTTTACACAGGTGCAGATGACCAATATGTTTCCATTCAAAACACTGTTCTTGAACATCAGGCACGTGGTTTGAACAGCACATACGGTGCAGTATTCTTCCCAGACATTATCCTTGAGGATAGAAGCAGCAAGACAACAAGAGTTGTTTCACCTTCAGTTGGTGTTCTTGGTGCTATCGCTTACAACGATAAGATTGGTTATCCTTGGAATGCAGCCGCAGGTTTCACTCGTGGTTCACTTCAAACAACAAGAGAAACTGCAATCATCTTGAATAGACAAAATATGGATGACTTGCTTGAGGCAAGAATCAACCCAATCGCATCTTTCCCTAACTCTGGTGGAGTTGTAATTTGGGGTCAATTGACTCTAAGTCTTGAAGAGACTGCTCTCAACAGAATCAACGTAAGAAGATTGTTGATTGAGCTTCGTAGAAGATTGCGTCCTATCGCAAACAGAATTGCTTTCGAGCCAACCGTAAACGAAACAGTAATGAACTTCGAACGTGAAGCAGAACCAATTGTTCGTGATATCAAGGAAAAGCGTGGTGTTAGAGATTATCTTGTTATGATCGATGCAACCACAACAACCCAACAAGACTTGGAAAACAAAACAATCAAAGGAAAGATTTACGTTCAACCAACAGATGCGCTCGAACAGGTTAATATCGACTTCGAGTTTGTTTCAAGTATCTGATGATAATTCAAAATAGAATGTACTTAGGTGAGGAGAAATATTAAAACATGGCTGTCGAAACACTAGACGTAACAACAATGCTTCCAACAAGGTTTGAGCCCTTGATGAAGTTCCGTTTTTACTTTGGAATTCAAGGAATTGATGCATACATTTGTAAATCGGTTGAAAGACCAAAGCTACAAATTGAACCAAAGGAAATCCCATGGATGAATTCAACTCGTTACATTGCTGGTAAGGCAAAGTGGCAACCTATGCAGGTTACACTATACGAACCAATTTCTCCATCAGGCGCTCAACAGGTTATGGAATGGGTTCGTACCCACTATGACTCAGTATCAGGACGTTCAGGTTATGCTGACTTCTATAAGAGAGACTGCCAATTGAAGCTTGTCGATCCAGTAGGTAACGTTGTTCAACTTTGGGATATCAAGGGCGCTCAAATCACCGATTTCTCCCCATCCGACGTTGACTATGAAGTTTCAGAAATGACAACAATTCAGCTTACTCTACAATTCGACAACTGCGTACTTCAATTTTAGTATTTGTTTTTGCAGTGTTTATTTGTCAAACAGTTTGGAAAGAGTTAGACTTTATCTTGAAAGAGATAAAGTTTATGTCGTTTAAATGTCCAAAATGCCAATATGAAAATGAAAATATTAACTCAATGAGAATACATTGCCAAAAGTCCCATGACATACCATCGCAAGAAATGTATGACTTATTAGTAAGAAATGGAGAACCAAGACCAACATGTAAGTGCGGTTGTGGTAAAGAAACTAAATGGAGAGGATTGGGACCAGGTTATCAAGATTTTGTGGTAGGTCATCATCTTCGTGTAATGCAAAATCCACATGTATATCGAACTGAAAACGGATTTAAAGAAGCAGGCCGTAAACGTAGTGAAATGTATAAGACAGGAGAAATGGTTGCTTGGGTCAAAGGAAAAACTAAAGCAACAGATGAGCGTTTAGCTGCTTATGGTAAGAAGGGTTCTAAAACAAAGCTTGCTAATTTAGAACAAAGAGTTCAAACATCAGAAAGAATGAAGACAAATCGTTTGAATGGTACTATTCCAACGTTACGAGGAGATAAACATTCTCAATGGAAAGGTGGTATAAGTCCATTTTATGCTTATTGTCATGGAGATAAGCGTTTGTTTGAACTTTGGAAGTATCCTAAGCTTTTAGCAACTAATTTTTCTTGTGAAAATTGTGGTATACAAAATAAAAAAGGAAGCCCTGTTTCTTTGCATGTTCATCATGATAAAATCAAAATGAACATTATCATGAAACTTTGTATGCAACGTTTTGGGTATGATGATAAATTACACAAAGAAGATTTTGTTTTCAAAAGAAAAGTTATTGATGCAATCACAGATTTTCATTTAGAAAATGATGTTTCTGGTATTGTTTTGTGTGAAGTGTGTCATGAGAAGGAACATCCAAAACTTAATTTTTCTAAAGGCAGAAATAAAGAATAATGCTCTTTTGTTGATTTCTTCATATCTACCTATAACACAATATGGCCCAAAGCAAAATGAAACCACAATTGAAAGCTTACATTCGTGAAGCTATTACCGAACGACTTGCAGCTTTGAATGAAGGTACCATTGACAATACCGTCATCAATCCAATGCTTTCTGCTATGAGAAACAAAGATACTGCTCAAGTAGGTAAAATCTACAAAATGAGTCTTTCTCAATTTTCTCCTCAAGAAATCTCTGGTGCTATCAAGGCTCGTATTGCAGCAGAACAAAATGCTCAACAACAAGTTGTTCTCAAGGCCATGAATGCTCAATATGCTAAGGCGCAACAGCGTCCAGCAGCCCAACAGGCGGCAGTAAATAGTGGTGAAGGACAGATGGCCATGAATCGTCAGCAAGCGGCTGTAGCAGGCGGTGGAGGCCCACAAGTACAACGTCCAGCAGCAGCACAAGGTCAAAGACAAATGGTTGCTGAGAGCAAGTCTGCAATTAAACAAAAAGCAATCAAAGAATCTCTCAAGACACTCATTGATGCTTATATCACAGAAGCTTTGAGTGAAGGTCCAGCATACGGAAACATTCCAGTCAATCCAGCTTACGCAGGTAAGTCAGGAGAAGACCTTCAAGACATTAGATTCCAAAAGGCTAAGCTTGCTAAAATGGCTCAACTAAAGAAGCAAAATGCAGCAAAGCCAGCACAAGATGTAACAGATGACCAAATCGTTGGCGTTGAAACAGATTATGCGGGACAAGTAAAGAAGGCAGGACAAAGCGTTCCTCCACAAGTTCCAGCACATGCTCGTAAGAAAATGGTTGCTGAGAAGCTCATGAAGAACATCGTCAAGGTTCTAGTATCAGAAGAGCTTAAGCGTCAAAGAGGTTGAGCGATTTGGAGAGGATCACTCTCTTCAACAACAATCTGAAACTTATCTTCTGCATCAACAATCAACATCTTCGTAACAATCTTTGGAATCTGGTTTTCAGATTCCTTTTTTTGTTCATGGCTTAGTATCAAGATGTTTGGAAAGAGCTTGTATGAGAAGATATAGGCCGCGGCTTGCCAGATGTACAATGGATTTCTGTTTACCTTTAGAAGTCGAGCAACGCGTTCAGGTATCATCATTTCTAGTTCTTCAACGTTTGGTAGAATAGTTGATTCATCTTTGCCTTGAAGAACAGACTTACCTACTTCTTGAACGTAATGAACATTTCCACAGTTTGGGCATTGAGCAAAATGTTTTACAAAGGAACCTTCATCATCAAACAAAGAACAAACAGCAAATGAGATTTTGTCTTTTTGTTCAGTTCTTTCTTTGAAGTCCATGCATAGACATGAAACGTTATGTAGAATGAATTGTGCCATTAGCCTCCTGTAAGTTGTAAGGTTCCAAACAAAATATACGAGACAATCAAAAGAGAAGAAATCAAAAGCATTTTCATGAACCTTGGTTTTTGTCGTTGAACAAAAGCAGAAAAGCGTGGCTTAAGATCACTTTTCTTTTTTGGCCTCATTCTTTTGGGGCAAGTTTTTGCTTCAACAAATCTTGATCAACAAGATTAGCATACTTCAAGCTCTCTGCAACGATTCTATCAGCATATTGATCAACATTTCTACGGAATGCATCATCACATGCCATTTCCATTGTCTTCACAATCCATTCAAGAGAAGCCTTTTCTACGGGAACATGATTCCTTTGAGCAGCAAGCATTACAAAATCTCTAATGTGGTCTTTCACGTCTCGTGTTACCAACATGTGAAGATTCTTTTCGATTTCTGTCTTTACTTTTACTTGTTCTAGTTCGTTCATGATGCCTCTTTTTTTCTCAGTCTAGTGCAATCCAGCCCTTATGTGACTTTCTTTTTCCTTCTATTAAGAATTTCAATCCAGCAATAGACAAACCATGTTCTTTTGCAAAAGCTGCAAGACCAAAAAATCCATCATACACAATCCCTTCAGGAGATAACAACTTCGTGTCATATTGCTTTTTGATTTTGTCATTTCTTTCTTTAGGAAGCTTTTTCCCAGAAAACCAATGCTTTTCTCCTATACGAGATTGACTAATTTTCTTTTTGGCCTCTTCTGTTTGATGTTTTCCACGAAGACCATAGTTTTCATTGTGTAATGCACTATCTCGTATCTTTTGCTTGTGTTCTTCAGAAAGTTTTTTGCCTTTATGAGAGTTTGAAATTTTTTCCTTTTGTTGTGTTGACAACTTTCGTCCTTTAGGCATTGAACGTTTGATTTTAATTTTTGCTTGTTTGCTAATGTTGTAGCATTGTTGGCTGCCATCCCAATACTCATCAAGATACTTTTGTTCAGCTTCGACGAAGTCTTGTTTGGTTCCTTCTACAACTTCAATAACTTCAAACAAGAATGATTCACTACCATATTGATTATATGAACTTTGCAAATGTCTATTTGAATGATTTCCAAGTCGCAAAGCTCTTGAATGTTGGTATTGCCTTTTCTTAAAGTTTGTGGTTGAACCAAAATATATCTTTCCATTTGCTGTGTTTGTAATCTTGTAGATTCCGCCACAATTAGAGAAACTTTCAAATAATGCTTTCATAGTAAGTAAATAGGTCGCATCAAAGAAAAACTCAAACTTCTTTATCGAAAGCTATCCATTTTGAAGGGTGATTTGGGTCTTTGATAAGAAAGTTCTTTTTAAGATATTGACAATAGTAATTCTTACACATGTCAGGTCTGATTGGATAGATGGTACACATACCAGTTTGAACATTCAAAAAGTTACAAGAGAATCTTAGTCCATTAACTTTGAATCGAAGCATTGGATATGAAGCTTCAGACATGAATACTTCATGGCTTTTGAAAAATTTGTCTCCAATTTTCTTGCCTTCTTCGAAGTCGATGACAAAATCGTGGCGTGTATATTTGAGGCCCGTTTTCTTTGTGAAGAAACGCATGACTTCTTTGATCCAATCTTCTTTGACTGGGCCTAAAATATGTTCCAAGTCATCTGGATCAAGATTACAACAGCCACTCTTCAATCCAGACACACCACAGCAATTGCTTAGACATGTATCCATTGCAACTTCATCTGTGAAATGCTTTCTTTCAGATTTTGGAAGTGAATCCCAATGATTTGGTTTGTTAATGTTCAATACGGGAAGATAAAATCTATTGTCTCGCTTACGTTCAAGCATTTCTTCCTTAGAAGGTTTCTCTCCGTTGCGAACGATACGACGCTCCTCACGAACAACATCAATTGCTTGTTCTTGTAGCTTATCTACCTCATCGATCGATAAACTTTTGTCTTTCCTAATGAGTAACTTCATACTTAGCATGAAGTTTAGGCACTTCTATGACAATTTCTACACAAACACTTTCATATCTTCTAAACAACTCCCAAATTTTCTATGAGAATCAAATCATTGATGACCCAGATGATGGTGGATTTGAAACTATTGTGATGGCTCATCCCGAAAAACTTTCGGGCACAAATAGAGTCTTAAACAAGTTCGCATCACGTATCCAAAACTGCCAAGATGATGGAGAAGAAAGACAACTTCTTCTTGATTACTCAGCATTCAAACACTTTCTCATCAAATATTACAAGTCAGGTGTTGATAAGAAAGAGGATCCTAATTGCTCAAACCCATACTTTGCAGATACAACAAAGTTCAACAAGACAGAATTCAACAACTGCTTTCAGAATCAACCATTCGTAAAGAAGTATTGTGATGATACAGATGTTGATGAGCTTTCTTCAGAGCCAGTTCTTCTCTTTGATGACGAAGATTGTGTTAAGTCTGTGTATGAAATGAAATTGCCAAAAATCATGGTCATTCGTCCAGCAATTGATACTCAGATTATGGCAGAAGCAGCACCACAACAGCCATCAAAGACATATCAACTTGATCAAGTGTTGGTTACCATTGGTAAAATCTTTCAGGTTGCCAAAAATTTGGGCTCTGCTGATCTTACAAAATCTATCACACAACTTCGTGCTGCTTTGATTCGTCTCAATGACAAACCAATTCCTCTTCGCTATAGAGTTTTTGGAAATCAATATCCACCAGAAGCTTTTGTAGCCTGGAGACTTGAAGAGAAGTTGAACTTCCTCAAGGCAAGAGGCACACGTCTTCTACAGGTTATCAAACAAGCTGAAGATGATGAGAATGGTATTACACCAGAAGAGATTGAAGACATCAAAGAAGCTTTCAGAAATATTCTTTTGACACCATCAAAGAAGTTTACTGTGAAGTCAATGGGACCATTCACTACTAGAGCAGTTACAAACCTTGAGAACAAAACTTACTTCACATCACCACAACAACTTGCTGATGACTTTTCTGAGTCGCTACAAGCAAGAGCCGAAAAAGTAAATGCTCCAAACCCATACTACTTTGCAATGCAACAAATGTTCAATCAGATTCCTGCGGCTCCTACACAAGCGCCAACAGACCAATTTGCAAGAACACCAAATCCAAATCAGAATACTCAAGCTGGTCAGACAGCACCAACACAAGCAACTAATCCTGGAGCACAAAGCTACTCACCTGGAACAATCAATCTAAATGATCCAATGCAAAACAGAGCATGGCTTGGTCTAATCAACAACTTTGTTCAACAAGCTGCACAACAAGGTCCAAGAGGTATCAAGCCTCAAGTTATCAAGCAACAGCTTCAGAAGATTGTTGATCAGATAAAGTGACGATTCCTTTGGCACTAAACAATAGTGTCAGTTGAGTCAATGCTAAACGCGATGCTCCAGAAAGATAGATGTATGGAATATTGTCTATCTGCCAAAGCTTGAATAGCTCAAAGAAAAACCATGAAGCTTCATCAAACAAATGATGTTGTTCTTCAGGTATTTTGTTTTTAAGCTTGGTTAGAAGTTCATATGGTTCTAGCTCTGTTAAATCTAGGATTCCGTAAGAGATGACTGATTTCAGATATCTGATGATTGAATCAACTTGAAGCTTTAACGTTTCGCCTTCTAGTTCTGTTTTGTAAGGAAGATAAAGGGTTGTTGAATTAGCTGTTAGATTTTTGATTCTCTTTGTACAAATTGGTTCTTTGGTAGCAAAGTCTTCCATTGTAAGTGCTGCGCGTTGTGCTGCAATATGTTTTAGATGAGCTTTGATTGTTTGTTCTGTTCCAGTTTTTTTGATAGCAACAGCACCATTACGATAGAACGTCATTTCTTGTGCTTCGCCTAACTCATCCCATTTTGCCATGAGAAATTCGGAGTACATGGTTAGTGGAGTAATGGGAGCATTGCCAATGACTACACCTACATCATTGATTGTGTTTAGAGAGTCATATCCAGTAACAACTTCTGCCGCAAAGCATTCTACATCATTGTCATCCAAATTCATTCTTATGGTTTCGAAAACCTCATCACTGATTCTATCAGCAAGAATGATTACTGGTTGCTTTGTGCTATAAGACATTTCTAGAATTTCTTCGATCTCTGAGAAGTCTTCTACAGCACCATTTACCAAAAGGATTTTTGGATTATTGAACGTGATTCCTTTTTCTTGATATTTTTTGAGGCCCACAAAAACCTTAGATGGCTGAAAGGTTGTGAACTTATATCCAGACTTGCCACCAACAACCTTGTACGAGTCAAAATGGCTTTGCTTCACCATCATGCTACCACCGCTTCCTGCCTCTAGGATGGCCTCTAGGACCGCCCTAACAAGTTCGACGGGGTAGACATCATATAGACCAACGGAAGCCCGTGCAAAGCCTTCTAGGTTGTTTGGAATGGCATATACACCAAGTTCCATTGGTATAACTTCTTCAAAGAGTATTTTGATCCAATCATTCATTTGAACAGAAGGAAAAATGTTGTTTTGGTTTTGCAGAAATGCTTGGCTTAGTTTGATGATGAGTTTTTCAATTAGGATGTTTGAGCCGCCAAATTTCTTATTGCATTCAAATTGAAGTTGGTCGAAGATTCTTCTAATAGAGCTTGTTGCAGTTGAAGATGATGAGATAAGAATATTTTTCACATCTTCGTTGGTGCTGATGGTTTTGATGTTGAAATTTGAAGGAGAAACTTTTGTGGCCCAAAGAAACTTCAATCCATCTTGGTTTGGAGACTTGGATAAGGAGATAGTATCAATATGGCTCTTAATGTTTTGAACACAAAAGCTTTTATTGTGGAACTGGGTATAAAATGAGTTGGAGGGTTTCATACTTAGAAAAAATTGGGTTGGGTTAATGGCAACTGAACAAAATGCTTTCAATGAAGATAGACTAAAACGTATAGAGAAAAGATTTGAAGAAATCGATGATCTACGCGGAAAGGTCATTACTCAAACAGCAACACACGAAAACTTCAAAGGCAAACTTGATGACAACAAAATCATGTTATCAGAATTGCGTTCTGAGATTGAGGAGCTTAACAAGCAATATCTCAAAGAAGTCAATAATCCAAACGATGGCATCGTTGTCAGACTTGCTGGTGCATTGAACAGACTTACCTATCTCGAACAAACTGTTAGAGCATTGGAACTAAAGTTTGATACAAGAATCGATAAGATTTACCCAGAAATTGAGCATTTCAAGGTTCTACACAAACATCTTCTTTCTTTCTCAGGAGAGAGATTGGAGAAGCTTGAAGCCATGGTAAAGGGAAATGACAAACAAAAAGTTTGGGTTGAAAGAGTATTTGCAGCGGCTATTTCTTCAGCGTTTGCATTACTTGTTGCTTTTTTGAAAGATTGCTGAGCAAAAGAAACACTATACTTATCCGTATGTCAATTTACAATAAAGCTAAATTTTATCAAGAGTTAGGTCTTGATCCAAACAGAAACTATTCGTCAGAAGATATATCTCAATATCTTCGTGAACGTGCAATGAATGCTGCTGGATTAAATCCTGCACTTGTCATCGAAGAGCACATTCAACAATCAGTTCAGAACGCATTTGAAAAATCAGAGGAACCAGAAACCATGACAACAGAAGTAATCACAGAAGCTCCAGCAGGAGAAGAAGAAAAAGAAATTATTGGTGAATACAAGGAAGCACCTTCGGCTGGCCTATTGAAAGATAGTGAACCAGAAAAGGGTGAAACTCTTACACCAAAGAAAACAGCAAAGAAAAAGAAAGCCTGAAGCTGAGACACAATAGACATGAAAGGTCTGTATTCTGAATGGGAAATAAAAAAGTAAAAACAGTTTCGCCAGATGTAAAAAACTATGTACTTGACACAAACATTCTCCTTGATGATCCAAATTCGTTGACCGCCTTTGACCACTGCAACATTATTCTTCCATACATCGTTCTTGAAGAGCTTGATAAGCATAAAGATAGACCAGATGCAGTGGGAGCTAATGCCAGAACCATTGCTCGTAAACTCAATGAGCTTATCATGGAATCTGGTGATGGTCTAAGAGACGGCATTGAACTAGAAAACGGCTCAAGACTAAAAGTCATGACCATTTCACAAGTTGAACTTCCAAGTACAAACGTGGCAGCCAAGATGGACAATCTTGACTATGGCGACAGAAAGAAAGGTGACAACATCATCCTTGAATTCATGTTGAAACTTCGTGAAAATCCACAATATGCGAATGCTGTTCTTGTAACAAGAGATACTCTTCTACGTTGCAAGTCAAATGTTCTTGAAATTGCCGCAGAGGATTACCGTAAAGATGCAGCAATCAAAAAGGATCAAGAACTTTATACAGGAAGAACAACCGTTGAAGTTCCAGACCACATCTATCAATTCTTGTTTGATTCAATCACAAACCTTGAACCAGCAGAAGACAATAAGTGGGTCGAACAACCTATCGTAGATGTTGATTATCTTTCAGACCAACTCGATTGTGATCTCCTCACAGATTTCCCAATTCTACCAAACACCTATGTTGACTTTGTATCACGCTCTGTTCCACAAGCTATTACACTTCGTTGGGATGAAGAGCTAGACAACTTCTGCGCCTTGTTTACCCCAACAATCAAGAACTATAAGCCAAAAAATATAGAACACGAAATTGCTCTAGACATGTTGATGAATCCAAAGATTGCTCTTTGCTCACTAACAGGTATTTCTGGTTGTGGTAAGAGCTTGGTTGCTTTGGCAGCAGCTATCCATCAAACAAATATGAGTACCGCATTTGCCTTCAATGACAAACGTGGTGGAAGCTTTGATAAGCGTGGTAGTGGAAGTGGCAACAAAGTTTCGCGCCCACAAAAGAAGAACAAGGATGGCAAATTCGATTATATCGTTGTAACCAAACCTGTTCAACCAGTTGGTAAAGACATTGGTTTCTTGCCTGGCAGTAAAGAAGAGAAGATGGGTCCATGGATTGCTCCAATCACAGACAACATGAAAGTTCTTCTTTCCTCAACAGGAAGAAAAGATGAAGAAGCAGATGCTATTCTTGCTTCTTACTTCGAACTAGGCGTAATTGAAATCGAGGCTATCACATACATGAGAGGCCGTAGTATTTCAAACGCATTCATCATCATTGATGAAGCACAAAACTGTTCAACACATGAGCTAAAAACAATTCTTACTCGTGTTGGAGAGAATTCCAAGATTGTTCTTACAGGAGACTTGGATCAGATTGATGCATTACATGTCAACTACTACACAAGTGGTCTAACCAATGTCATTGAGAAGTTCAAATCAAAATCAATTGCTGCACATATCACTCTAGAAAGCGGTATTCGTAGCAAGCTTGCAACAGAAGCAGCAACTCTTCTCTGAGAACAAACAAATAACTGTAGATGAAAAAGCTGGGAAGCTACTTATTCCTGGCTTTATTCATGTCTAACGAAAGATATACGCGCAACAGAAACATGTGGAAGAAGAATTATTCCACTGTTCGTCACAAACCAAGATTCTTGGAAGTTGTAGTGAATGAAACTACAAGGTCTATAAATCTTGAAACATATCAGAGACACAGAAGCTATTATGCTTTGTATCCTGATTATGGAAGTATTGTTTCAACACCTCCTCCTGAACCAGTTTTATTTGAATGGGAAGATGGAAAATATACCATTGATACACCAGATGAAAATGGAGTCTATACAATCAACTTTGCTCAATCATTTTCAGAGCCTCCAATTGTTTGTCTAACTTGTTTGTTTGCTTTCTCTCCTTCTCTTGACATTCAACCAATTGGTTCTGGATGGGAGAAAGCTTCTCCATTCATTTATGGTTATGGTCCACCAAATGTTACAGGTGTTTCATTCAGAATGTCTTATCCATACACAGGAAGTATCACATATCTTGCTACAAAGCCAGTTGCTCCTACAGTTTATCCAATTGATGTTGTTTTAAGCAGTAATTTTGGAAGTCTTCCATATCAGGTTTCAGCAAACACAGAAGTTTCGGATGGAACTGGAACGCAAACTATTGATTGGAATCCTATTACGGTTACAGCAAACCCTAATCAGGTTTTTGTTTTCCAAACTCCATTTTTCTATCCATCTGATGGTACAGAAGAAGAAGCAACAAGAATTGTTCGTACATCACCTCTAAGTGAGCTTCATATTGCGCCAGCAACAACGGTGAGTAGTTCAAATACAAATGTCTCAGACCTTGGTAATTTTGTTTATCACTATATTGCTATCTCTCCTCTTTAACAGTCGTACTTAGAAAGTAATTCAATGACCGTAGATTTCAAAATTGGCCAACTCAGAACAAATCAAATCATTGGTGACAATGCTGATGATAAGCTTCTTGTTTACACCAATAAAACCGCAGACCAATTTGCAGGACTCATTTCAGATGAAGGATTTAACAATGCAACAGATGGAGCGGACGTCAACATTATTGTCAGTGGTTCTCAATTCGCTGTTGGTGTTCCTCTTAACCCTTCAACTAACAGTGGTGTTGTTTTGTTTTCGGGAGATGTCGTGGTGTCTGGTGCTCTTGTTGCTAACAGCACCCTAAATAGCCAATTCCTTGCTCATAGTTCATCCATGTTTGGTGTGAAAAACTTCAGAGGAACAGGAACAGAATACCTTTCAAACAGTTTCTTTGCAGCCTCAAAACTTGTTGAGATTGACACACCAGAATTTTCTAACGGGTTTTCGGATTACACTGGTTACAATGTCGTTCTTGGCAGCTATGGCGTTGAAATTACAAACTCGAATTTCGTTGCAGTAATCAATGCTGTGAATTCTAATCCTTCTGACGCTTATCGTATTCGTATTACAGAAAGCATGGGTTCTTCATTTATTAGTTCAACCGCTATATCTGCTAATCTTGCTAGAAATGTATTTGCTGCCAATGTTTTCTCAGGCGACTTCTATGATGATTATCAGCTTGCTGCTATCAACAGTTATGCTTTGAATACCAATGGCACTTACTTTGTTACAGCTTTCAGCAACTACGCTATGTCACTAACCGAAGCGACTGCTGGCGTTTTTGGAGGCAACTTTGGCGGAAACTACAAAAACGGAATTGGAATTCTAGCATTAAACAATGAAAACGGAGAAGTTGATGCAGCAAATTATTCCTTCCTTGGCGTAAACAACGCAGTGCTTTTAACAACAAGCCAAAACACCGTTATGTTGGGCAGCAAAACTACCGCAGTTACAAATTCTCTTTATAGCTCATTTGTTGGTTGTGAAGGTGTTATAGCTACAAATGTTACAAGATCATTTATTGCCAGCGTTAAAGATTCCAACATTTATAATTGCCCAGGGCCAGTAGCGATGATTGCTTGCGAAGCAAGCGTTGTAGATCCAGACCCAAATGAAGCAGGGGGTCTAGGGATTGGATTGTTTAATTGTTATGGTATGAACATTTCAGGAGCGGCTGACAGAATCACTGCTTTTGGTTCAACAAACTCTACTATTGCCGATGTCTTTGATGTTGGTATGTGGGGAAACAACAATACTATTACGCAAAGTAATAGCGTAAAGATTATTGGTGATGGATATGCTGCTGTTGGAGAAAACGAAGCAATCTTTATTGGCGGTGGAAACACAGACTACAACTATAAGCTTGTTGTTTCAGCTTCCGCAGGAACTCATTTTGCAACTGGTAGTGTTAGAACCTCAGAAGCAATTTACTTTGATCCAATTCTTATTGATGCAGATTATGCAGCCCAAGAAAAAGATCATATCATTCTTGTTGATTCTCGTTTTGATCCTATCAATGTCACTATTCCTCTATCACCAAACGGAAGAAGAATAATTGTCAAAGACTTTTATGGACAAGCTGCAACGAGAAACATCACTGTCTCAGCTACAAGCGCTGACATTGATATTGCAAGTTCAAACTATGTTATTGCTACAAACTTTGGTTCTGTCACACTGGTATATTATGCGGCTCTTACAAATTGGTGTGTTATCTGATGTTGGTCCAAAAATTTTGAGGTGACTTATGCAAGTATTCAAGCAATGTCTGTCTATCCTGGTTGTAAATGGGGTCGTCTTTGATTTGAACTTTGTCGTTGATATAAACTTCTAATCCAATCAACTTCGCTTCAACAACAACTCTTGGACATGTATCCCAAGCATTTGGATAAAATATGAATCCATGACACTTACTCATTTCAGTAAGGAAGTCTTCATACTTCATATGTGGAGCAACCTTGTAAAACTTCGAATGACTCTCTGCAAATTTGATAGCATTCTCAGTACCCTTCAACCAATTATCACTGCCCTGAATTAAGCACATTGGACCAAAACCGTTAGCTGTATGTTCTGTGTGTAGGTCATCTAGCTTCTGAAGATGTTCTGGTGTCCAAGTTGACCATTGAATGAAATGGTTAGCTTGCTTCTCTACAAGACATGGCATTCGACTATAAATCAACTTCTTTTGTTCCTCAGACATGAAGAACAATTTTTGTGCATTGTAGAAAAGCTTCTCTGTGATATGACCAATCTCTTGAGTCATACAGTTGCAAAAGCTAAAAGACTTCGTGTGCATGAAAGTCTGATAGTTGTGAACTATCTCATTGCGAAGAATGCAGTATTTGTAATCAAACTCGATGATGCTATATGACATTTGGTCAGATGTTTTAAGCCAAAAGTCAAGTGTCACTCTTGGAATCCTTGTATAGTTTCCAAAAACCCAATGAATAGATTTGTCTGACAACATGTCTGGAGTGAGTAATTCTGTTTTGATCACTGCAACCTGCATATCTTTTGGGGCAGCCTGAACGATTGCGTCAAGGGATAGCTCTGCACCGCCTTGAATTTCAGAAGCCAAAAAATCTGTAACAAAAACAATCTTATTCATGGTAATTCTCTACCCAACATTTTTTCTTTAAACCAACTGAAACATTCCTGGGAATTGTTTTCGGTAGAAGCATAACAACGCAATGGCATACTTCCAGTACCAAACCATTCAAACATTAATGGATTCTTTTGAATGTTATACAATTCAAGATTGTCTTCTATTGTTCTTTCTTTGAAAATTACTGTTACATCTGTTTTTTTGCAAAGTTCTTTTTCAAACAAACCGATTTTGTATGGACTGTGTTGATCATATACAGCATAACAAGTAATCAAACTATGATTCTCTTTCGTGATATTAAATGCTTGAGCCTCTTTTTGTTCTTTGGTTAGAGGAGACTCACCGAAAAAAACTGGTGGATCAATAACATACTCAGTGTATTTAAACACCACATTTTCATCTATTTTACACATAATAGTTCCTTATGGTAGCAACACATCCAAATCTGCTTCGTACATAAGTTTAGCCAACTTGTCAAGATCAACTTTTGTTTCCCAACCAAGCTTTTCTTTTGCTTTTGTTGGATTGCCCAAAAGTGTTGGGACTTCTTCAGGTCTATACAATCTCTCATTGATTACTACATGTTTTTCAATTGAAAGATTTGCATAACCAAAGACACGTCTCAAAAAATTTTTGACTGTATCTGTCTTACCAGTTGCCAACACATAATCGTCTGCTTTGTCTTGTTGTAGCATAAGCCACATTCCATAGACATAATCTGGTGCATAGCCCCAATCTCTTTTTGCGTTGAGATTTCCAAGTTCAAGTTTTTGAGTATGGTCACCAAGTCTCATTTTTGCAGCAGCCATTGTGATTTTACGAGTCACAAAAGTTTCACCTCTTCTTGGAGATTCATGGTTGAACAAAATACCAGATGATGCATGCAAGCCATAAGCTTCGCGGTAATTTCTTACAAGATGATGTGCTGCAAGCTTAGCAATAGCATATGGGCTAGCTGGCATCATGAGTGATGTTTCTGAATATCCTGTTTCTGGCATAGGAGCTACACCAAACATTTCAGAGCTACTTGCTTGATAGAAACGAGTATGAGGAGAAAAATCTTTGATGGCATTCAGAATACGAAGCGTACTAAGCGTGACAGTCTCAAATGTTTCTTCTGTTACTTCAAATGAAACACGAACATGAGATTGTGCAGCTAGGTTGTAGAATTCATCAGGTTTATATTTGTTGATGATTTGGAAGATAGAAGAAGCATCATGCATGTTTCCGTATACCAACTCAAAGTTTTTGTGCAAGTACACATGGTCTAGTCGTTCCATTGAACCTAGATGACTTACACGACGTTTGATGCCTATAACCCTGTAACCCTTACCGAGAAGTAACTCGGCAAGATACGATCCATCCTGCCCCGTAATTCCTGTTACACATGCAATCTTCTGTTTTTTATTCATGTTCAACCCTAAAAAAGCTAATCCAATTTTCTCTATTAAAATTTGTCTTACCATGACAAGAATTACACAGTGTGATCAGATTTCTTTCGTCATTGTTTTTCTTTTCATAATCAATGTGGTGTATTACATGGCCATGTTGCTTACAAACGAAACAAACAAACTTATCTCTTAGTCTAATTTTCGTTTTTAGATTGTCATTAAATTCAGTTCCATAATCTTCAAATGATATACCACCAAGCCAAGCAGGATTATTTTCCTTTTCAACCAAGTGGCCCTTACCAAACATAGGATTATTTGAACCAGCAGAGTCTCTATGATTTTCACTAATCAATTTTCTTGATTGTTCAGAATGGGTGCGGCCAAAAAATGGATTTCTTTCACCAGAAAATAATTTAGAGTGTTGTTCTTTTAGTTTGTTAGCTCTTTCTGTTCCAAATCTTTCTTCCCATGACTGACCTTTCTTCATTTCAGAAAGTTTCTTCAAAGTCTCCTCAGAATGACTTTTGCCATAAAAAGGATTTTGTTCTCCAGAAAGAACAGCACTCTTTTTCTTTCTAGTTTCAAGAGACTGTTTTATACCCTTGTTTGCTAATCCATTAAATCTTGATGAACATATTTTCGTACAAAATCTTTTAGCAAGATTTCTTTTGTTTTTACTACGAATCTCAAAACAACTCTTACACATTTCACATACTTTTGTTGTTATTTGTTTAGACATAAGTAGTAAATATGCTATCATATTTGGCTTCAATGGATTACTGTCCAGTCACACCAGTGATGATAGCCGTTTTTTGTTTTGCCATACATGTATAGTTTACAGAAGATTCAACTCAACAAGCATATCTTTCAAATGTTCTTTTGTGATCAAATGATGACTTGAAATGAAATTTTTTCTTGGGTAATTTTTTTCTTCGTGGCCAGGTGGACCAAGCCT